>JGI26532J50257_10000367_pt1 | contig 24615 bp, 20 predicted proteins | sample ThiBiot_500_plan_FD_50257 | JGI IMG/M metagenome (IMG submission 50257) | reverse complement strand
TTAATTGGTCCGTATGTAAGATTCGATTGGAGAAATCCAAATCATATTTCACCATCGACGAAAAAATCACTATCGAAAAATCTATTCTATTTTATCTACGAACAATCAATTGGTAAAGAAGAATTTTTCAAAGAAGTTCTTTCGAATAGACAATATGCTTTACCTGTTGGTGATAAAAATATAACTGAAGATCTGTTAACCAATATGATCAATATAAAACAAACGAAAATGTCCGTTTTAAAAATGTTTATGGTTATTCAATCGTATTTTTCGCAATTGAATTTGCAAATCAAAGATGTTTGTTTTATGTTGGATAAACGTGGTCATTTATTTTGGAGTGAAATCAATCAAGATTGCATGAGAATAACACGAACTGATAATAGTACGAATAAATTCGATAAAGATATTTGGCGTAGTGGTGGTTCAACATCGAAAGAAGCCATTTTAGAGAAATGGAATGAATTCAATCGATTATTTCGAAAATATTTCTTTGAAAATCGATTTCATCTAACTGAATTACTTGATTTTAATCAATATTTTTATCAACAACAAATTCGACAATTATTAACAAATACAAATCTGAAAATTCCATTGAATTTACAAGAACTTTGGTTGAATATTCAAGGCAAATTATTACGACGTGTTCTTGTTACTTTAGATATGTTCAATGGTGAACCTGTTTTAGTGCAAAGTTCGAACGTTTGTGAAACACATTCGAATCATGATGTTCAGCAAGCAATTGAAAAGATTGGTATCTTCTCGGATATTCTTCTGGTTGATTTAGATGGAGCTTTCGGACAGAGTCCATCGAAAAATCGAGAAATTATCAAGAATCTAGCTAGAAAATATCATATATTCACAGGTGGTGGTTTAAGAACAATTAATGATATTGAAGATATGTTGAAATCAAGTGTTCGACGATGTGTTCTCGCCAGTGCAGATGATACATTGATTGAGCAGATGCCAAAAGAACGTTTAATTGTTGAATTAAGTGTTAACGAACACAATGAAGTTTTGATTCATGGACGAAAAACAAATACTCGTGTGAATATTTTCGATAAGATCAATCGATTGATTGAATTGGGTGTTCATGCAATTAGTATTACATTTGTTCAATCGGAAGGACATTTAGCAGGTATTCCACGACAACAAATTCGAGATTTAATTCTGCAAATTCCAAATCAAATACGAAAGATTTTCATTGCCGGAGGAATTAGTTCGATCGATGATTTAGAATATCTCTGGTCGTTTGCACGTGTTATTCCTCAACTGGGTTCAGCAATTTGGAAAAATCAAATTTCTATTGGAAGTCTTTTTAATAGTATGACGAATTTCGGTCAAGATGGAACTGTTTCAGCTATTATTCAAGATCTGAATGGACCTGTCAAAGGTTTATGCTATATGAATCGACAATCGATTGAGCAAACATGTCAAGAAAGACTTCTCTATCGATATTCGAGAAAATACGGCAAAGTTCTTCTCAAAGGACAAACATCGGGTGATATTCAACATGTTCTTAAAATCAGTTTAGATTGTGATTCCGATGCAATGTTAATTACAGTTGATTCAGCGAAATCATTCTGTCATAGGGGAAATCACAGTTGTTTCTGTTTACAAACAAGTATCAAAGCAAATATCGGAACAATAGCTGATCATATTAAATCGAAAATCAATCAAGATACCTATTCAGGTCTTATGCAACGACATCCACAATTAGCTCTTGCCAAAGTGATGGAAGAATTTTGGGAAATTATGGCAAGTGATAATCAACATCAAGTTGCTGAATGTTCGGATATGTTTGTTCATCTTGTCATGTATTTAAATGGCATTGGAGTGACGATGGAAGAGATTTTTAATGAGTTCAATGCAAGACGATGGGCATCGAAATTAATTCCGCAATCGATCTCAACGCATATGGTTGATTGCGATGAAATTATTATTGGAATTACAACGGGCAAATATACGGATAAAACTGATCGATTTGCACGAGAACACTTAGGTTTCGAAATTATTCGATATCCTTCGAGAAATTTATTGGTTAAACCGAAGATTATTGATGAAGAAAAATTTTCGAAATTCTTTGGAACAAGTCGAAAATTGTCTTTATTCGCTAGTAAACCAAAAGATATGGCTTGGTTGTTAGCTTCGAAACGTGTTACTCATTTAATAACATTTGAAACTGTTGTTAAAAATTATCCGACAGTTTATTCAGTTGTTCATCAAGTTATCGATCCATCGATTTCACTTGCATTGATTTCACGAAAAGGCGAACTAATTCAACCCGAACAATGGACATCGAATAATAGACCTTTGATAGCTGCTGAACATGTTGTTAATGTAACGAGATTCTTCGAACAGATGAAAATTGATTCCAGTACTTATCATCTCGATCGAGTTACTGGCTCGTCAGAAGGATTTTTAATTAATTCTCGAAAGTATTTATTAGCAGACGCGATTGTTGAAACAGGACAAACTTTACAAGATAATAATTTAGAAATTTGGAATGAAATTTTACCTCAAGGACAAATTCATATTGCGCTTTACGCGAGATGTGCATAAATAAACCTCTTCTTTCTTTCTTTCTTTCTTTTTTTTTTGAGAAGGTATAACGAAATAAATGAAACCAAATTTAACATTAGAAGAATTTTTTAAGTATCCTGATTATTTATCGGTTACTCTTGAGCCTAATCATGGACAATTGATTCTTATTCATTAGAAACTAAAAATCGAATTTTAATAACAACCAAAGCAACGAATACGAAACCTCAATGGAAAGATGGTTTCATTTTATTAGAACTCAAAGATAAATCATCTCTTCAGATCTATTCAACTGTTACCAATCACCTCTATCCATTAGATATTTTCGATCAAGAAATTCACTCGTTTACTTGATCGACAACAAATCAAAATCTTTTTATTGCAGTAGGTCGAAAAAAAAGAAGCAAATCATCATTGGAAAGATGTGATTCAATATCGAGAACAATTTCTCGGCGATCGAATCTATCGAATTGATCTCGACAATTTCAAGATTTCAAAACAAATTCAATTAATTGACATTGATCAACGTGTTGATCAATTGACTTGTTCACTTGATGGATCTCAACTTGTGTTTTCTGTTAAACCATCAATACGAATTCGAGAACGAATAACTGATTACGAACTCTATTCTCTTAATCTTAATTCGACAGAATTAGAATTTTCATTGACAAAATTAACTAATAACAAAGCGATTGAAAAGAATCTCAAATGGTCATTCGATGGTTTGCTCTTTTTTACAGTTTCTGCTCAAGGATCAATCGCAGGTGAATACGAAGATTATCAAGGTCGAATCTATTCAATGAATTTAACAAATAAATAAATTCAACGGTGGGCTAAAAATTTTCAAGGACATATTACTGATTATCAATTAGTAGACGAAGGTAGACAGGGAATTATCTTTACAGGTCAATTAGGAACACAAATTCAGATTTATTCACAAATGAGACTTGAGAATGAAGTAATCAAACGAACGAATTCAACTGGAAGTTATGAAATGATGTCAACTGCAAACAACTCAACAATATTTGCTTTTATTTATTCAGAATTTGATTTGCCTCAAGAAGTTTATTATTTTACGAATCGATTTGATCAAATGAAAATGATTACAAATGAAAATGATTTATTTATTCGAAGAAATCTACCGAAAGGAAAATCTTATCAATGGACGAATCAAGAAGATCAAACACAAATCGAAGGAATTCTTCTCTATCCACCTAATCAATTCGAACAGAAAAATCTCCCACTATTAACGCTCATTCATGGAGATCCACACACTGCTGATATTAATAGTTTTGCTTATCTAACAGGATGGTAATTAGTCAAACAACGAGATTTAATGCTGCTCTGTTCGGTGCTGGAGCTATTGAACATATTGCTGATTGGGGTTTAACGGATATTCCTCATACAAGTATCTATCTTTTTGGAGGTTATCCATGGCAAGTTCCTCATCGTTATCAACAAGAATCAGCGATTTTTCAGTTAGATAAAATTCGAACACCAACACATATTGTCGTGCCTGGTAATGATATTCGTGTTTCACATACGGAAAATTATTTATTAGAAAGAGGTTTAGTTGCACTTGGAATTCCAACTAAACTGATCATTCTACCTGGTGAATGTCATCTTATTGAAAATAATCCTTGGCACGAATTTATTAAAATTAGAGAAGAAATTCGTTGGTTACAAATCTATGGTTATGATGGTCGTACATATTTTTGAGATCTATAGTTTGAACGAAACTCATATGAAGTAATTAATAACAATGATTGACATCTGTAGAAACATCTGAACACAGGATGTAATTCGGCATAAACTTGAAATTCTTGTTTGTAGACAGGATACCACATATAAATTTGGAAGTTCAAGATTTTTAATTGTTTCAGTTGTTGATGAAAATACGTTGCTAATTTGGCGAAATCAATAGTTTCATTGGATGTTTGACATTGATCGACAGTGAGATGAAATTGAATAAGATTAGGAAAAACTGAGAGAATTTGTTCGAATTGACCATTATGAAATAGAAATTTATCTATACGACCAAGTCGAAGAGCTTTCATCGAAGGAAAATAATAATTTTTCAAAGACATTTGCCGAATTGTATTATCACACCAACAGTCAAATGAGACTAATCGAGGACAAATCGAAAGAAATTTTTTAAAATTTTGACTATGCTGTCCTTTGATTGTCAAATGACGAAGAGATTGTAATTTAACATTGATTTCCGATGGTAAACAACGATTAATTCCATAGATAAATCTTCAAATTGTGTGCTTATTCCTGTGCGATTCATTTTTGCAAATATGAAATCACCTATACAATCGTCAATCTCTCTCTATATATATATATTGACCGATGAACAAAAGTCTTTTATTAAATAGACATCATGCCTGATGATGTTTATATTAGAAAAAGGCAATAGAAGAAAAGTTCAAAATGAAACTGCCATTATTGGATGTGTTGTGTTGCAAAATTGTTTTGTGGAAGGTCTTTATGTGTATTAACGAAACCAGCATTTGGATAAGATGGGCCATTCAAGTTACGATGGAATTATTTGATAAATAGGATCACCTTTTAGTATGGATTCATCGTAATCCGATTTTATTTCGATAATGTACTCAAAGAAAATAGCACCAGGGATAAATGCACTTTTTATTATTCGAAATAGCTTATAGTTGTGTAAAGCCGGTACGACAATATCGTTTATGGCATCGCTTGTATCATGGAAACTGTTCAACCATAGTGCAGGCAACTTCCAGTTAGAATCCAAATTTCCCACAATTTAAATCGGGAAATGTTTGACTATTCTTTACCAATTCCAATTCCAAGTCTAGCCTTGGAATTGGAATTGGTAAAGAATTGTTCGAGATAAATTGTTATAATTTGTGTAATAACCTGCCAATATTGATTGGAAATGATCAAGATTAGTCTTGAAAAATCGTAAATAATTTTCAGACTCATTCAGGAAGTCTCATGTTCCCTTTTAAATAATCATAATAAGAATTGTTGAATTGTACAGCCTGTTCTACAGCAATCTAAAACTTTCATAGATGATATAGATCTCATAAAACAAAGAAGAATACAGACCAGACTCAAATTTTTATAATGCTTGGCTTGACGAAGCCATCGAATTCTATTGACTGCATAGAGTCACTTACAACACTCTCAAATTCACTGTCCTTGTTATAAACTTGATTCTCTGTATTTATAGTGCTCGTACTATCAGAATCAGAACAAGTTCATATTATATAAGTGACCGATTCAAGGTTTGACCATGTGAAAGATACCATGTTGTGTCAGTAAATAGATAAGGAAAAAAAAGGATACAGTGCAAATGATCCCAAGGTGATGTGTGCGCAGGTGAATAAAGTATGTCCATATTTTGTTGCATCTCATTGCTTCAATATCATTCGTACGCAAAAAATAGACGATAAAACTAAATTTTCATTCACTTTCAAGATTGGTTTATATAGTCTATGTTTTGACTTATTATGAAATAAACATAAAAAATCAGAGAAATAAATTCAATAAAAGTAACTACGCACATACATATATAATTTATTATTATATTATGGCATCTCGCCCTGATGTTAATAATATACGTAGAATAGAAGTTCATTAATGCAAAAGAAACCATGACTATTCGGTCATAAGGACATATTAATGCTACTGCATAATAGACTTCAAAATAATGAATTTTCTCTTTCTCTCTGTATTATTGGAGTCATTATTCATCACCCGTTGCTATACACTATAGACTATTAATAATTTTTTGACTTTCTCTCGTCTCTCTTCAAATTAAAACTTCGCCAATAAAATTCAATATGTATATATATATATACTCTTGCGCAGTCATAAGAGCAACAATCTTTTAATATACACTCTTTTCTGTCTATAAACATCAACGTAAGAAACACAAATGATGCTGCCCGTCCAACAATCTTTAAAAGGCAAAACTAGTTATCTTCCAAGTTCAGTACTTAAAACTAATGTGAGCTCTTTTTTAGATTATTTTTTCCATAGAATATGAGTGATAAAGTCTTCATAATATATTTTTTCTCTAGTTTATCCGCCAATCAAAAGCAAGCACTCCATCAATCATTACGATCAGTACTAAAATAAACCCTATGGACGATAATCAGGTTATTTTTAGTTGATCGATTGATCTACTAATAGGATATCGTTTTTTAACTTGTTCTTTTTTTACTATATAGTTTGATAATGGTAAGGTTCGACGTCGTGGTTTTCGTGTTTTTTGTTGTCAATATTCGCCGATCTGTTTATTTCTTACTTTATTTGGTCTTATCATGATTGCTACAATCATTGTTGCAGTACTGATTATTTTGTTGACAGTAACTAAAACGACTACGACAACAACAACAACTACAACGAGCACAACAACAACTACAACCAGCACAACAACAACTACTAGTAGTACAACAACTACGACAACCACTAGCACAACAACGAGCACAACTACAACCACTGTGACTACGACTACTATGGCCAAGTCTTGTGAATGTCATAGAGATTGTACTATTTATAACGCTGAGCACTATCATTGTATTGGTTGTGGTTATTTGGGTAATGGTATTCATAACGGTGCTGTTTATGGTTGTAATATTAGTTATAGTGCCACAATTTGTTATTATAATGGTAATAATATTAATTATGCTACTTACTGTGCTCTTGGTCTGTGTACTACTGGCCTTAATATGAGTAATAATGCTCTCTGTATCTAATGGCCATGAAATTTCTTCAAACAAAATTTCCTGAAACATTTAATATCGAATAAATGCTTTTTTTTCTATGTTTTGTCGTAAACTTTTATATTTATATAATTTTGATGATTCTATGTAAAACTCTAAAAATCAACAGAAAATCGTTGAATTCGATTATTTCGAGAATCGACAACATAAAGATTATTATCAGCATCAAATGATAGACTTATTGGATAATTCAACTGATTTGATCCATTTCCTTCACCATTTCCACCAACAACAATACGACCTTCTTTTGATTTTGGTGACCAACACATTATTCGATTATTCGTTGAGTCCGCCACATAAATATCTCCAACATTAGTCACAACTAATCCATGTGGACAATTTAATTGTTTTAAACTATTTCCTCTTCCTTGTCCACCAGCAACAACAATGCCTTCTTTTGCGTCTTTCGACCATTTCATCACACGATGATTTTCAAAATCTGAAATATAAACTGCTTCTTCTTGATCAACGAAAATATACGTCGGCTGATTGAGTTGATTAAGTTTATTTCCACAACCATTTCCACCTGCAATAATAGTTCCGTCTCCTTTTTCATTTTTTCTCCATCGTTTTACTGCATGTATCCAATAATCAGAAACAAACAAATCATCATTTTTATTCATCATTAATCCATAACACCAACTATTCTCAATGATAATTTCTTTGTCATTCAGATTTTCTAATGACCATCGAACAATTCTACTGTTTCCCCAATCACAAATAATCAATGATCTCTTATTTCCATCAATAATCATATCAGACGGTTTATATAATTGATCAATTCCGTTTCCTTGACCATTTCCTCCTGCAATAATTTCTCCATTTTTTTTACCTAATTTCCATTTCACAATACGATGATTGTAACAATCAGCAATATAAATTACTTCTTGTTGATGATCGATATACATGCCATAAGGTCCATTAAATTGATTTGATTTATCTCCTTTTCCATTTCCACCAGCAATGGTTTTGGCATGCTGTTTCCATTTGAGATTTGATGCAACTTGAAAGTGATGAAAAAGATTTTTATTGGCTAGATATCCATTATTTTCTAATGTTTGTAATTTTTTTACATCATTTTCATCTATCATACAATGATAGAATTCTAAATACACAAGTGATTGATGTTTTTCAATGGAAATGATTAATTGTTGACTAAGTTGAGAAGAAATCTTTGATTTTGATAAACGTAAATGAGTAAGAAATCTGTTGTTTTGTAAACAATCAATTAATAAAGTTTCTTTTTCATTGGATTGTTCTAAATAAGAAATATGTAAACGAAGTAGTTTTATTGATTTATGAAATTTTAAGATTTCGAAAAGATTCTTAAGAAAGTCTTTGTTATAAAAATCAGTTGCATCGATAAGATCTAGTTCGACAATTGTTTGATTTGTTTTTAATAATTGACAAAAATGTTTTTCAACTGTTGATGAAAGTAATGAATCATTGAATTTCAATCGTTTTAATTCTCGAATTTTCCAATTGAATATTGCATTTAACATTTCACAATGATTTGCATTATCAACAATTAATTCGGTAAATAACAAACATGAATCGAGATATCTTTGCAATTGTTGTTCATATTGAAGAAAATTATGCGTATAAATATGTAATGATCGATAAGTTCTATTTTGAGATAGGATTTTTCTAAACATTTCGACATTTGTATATTGACTTTGATTAGTAAAACGAATTTCAAGCAAATGATTGATAAAAGATACTTTCATAAATATGCAAATATATTTAGAGAATCCTAAATAATTGAGCATATTAAGATTTTGAATTTTGAAACATTGAATTGATGATTGATTGATAATAAATTCGATTAATAAATCAAAATCACTCTCATAAATTGAAGAATTTTCAAGTACAACTCGTGATACAATAAAACCTTTGAGTAAAATTTCTGAAAAAAGTTTTACATTTTGATTTGTAAATGTTATGCCATTTAGTTTGAATTCTTTCTTTTCTTGATCAAATTTACCACCTAAAGTTCTTATTTGACTAACAAAATCAATGTTTCTTTGAACACTAATTATATCATAATGTTGTTGACAAAACCAACGAAAGCATCCTTTCTCAGTGATCAGAGGATATAAATTGCCCAAAAAATGTTTCGAGTCATAACGTTCTAAATAATTTTCAAGTTCTTGTAAATGCGTCGTTTTTACTAGAGAATTATTATTTTCATTCGATGGAAAACTTGCATAGAGTCGTTTGATTTCTGGCTTATCGAGAAATTGTTGAGTAAATTCAATTCTATTGTTGATATTTTCATTTTGTATTTGTAAATCTTTAACTATGGCTAATGTTATTCGTAAATATTGACCATATTTTATGATAAATTCTTTTAACTTTCTGATTGAATAACCATCAGCAGATGCAACATGTAATTCTTTTGGATCATTTGAACATTCACATAGAAAATAGAGTTTAAAATGTAAATCACTATCTTTAGCTGGAAGAATAAAAAAGTAACGAGGCGTTGTATATTCTTCTAATTTATCTATTTGAGCCATCAATATCTGTTCAGTAGATAACTGACCATCTAATGGTTGTGATGATTCATCACCATCATCATTTAGTTCAATTAAATGAACTGTATATGAACCATCGGGTCGTTTCAATGGATCACTACAGACTTGAAATTCGGTTCCACTTTTCAAAATAATTTCATTTTCCTTTTCAAATTGAGTATAGCCCGAAACTTTTCTTCCATTAATAGTTTCAATTAAAAATAATGTTGTATTGCTTGTATTTGGAAAAAATGTTTCGATAACATTGACTGATGATGAACAGGAACTAACCGCCCACCATGTAAATATTTGATCTTTCGTAAAATTCTTTCCAATATCTAGTGGAACACCTCGCCATATAGCTCCTCTATGTGTTGGTAATAAATCTAACGCTGTATCGAGAAGTTTCAAATAGGGAAACCAAATTTTTAATGCTACTCGATTTTCTGATCGTAATGCTTTGTTCAAAACTCGATAGAGAGTGGTTTCTCCCCATTCCATTGTATAAATATAAATTGAAGCTGACTGGTCTTGTGATAGTCCATGTTTATTTGGAAAAAGACAATATTTTTTAGCTATTTTAATATAATGAGATAATCTGTGGATATGTTGTTCAAGTGGTTCAAGAGCTTTGTCGATTGAAACGAGCTGTTCACTTTGAAAACCGTAAACAGGTGGAAGTTTTTTGAATGAATAATCAACATCACCAAAACGATTCATCATATTTTTTTTTCAAAATCCTTGTTTATTTTCTTATCTTAACGTTAAAAATGACGAAAAAAAAACAACAAAAAAAAGGTAGTTTATCTTGAAGTAGTAAAGTCTTTTTTTTTCTCGACGAGAGAGAAAAAGAACGGATAAAATAAACATGTTGTCTATCGTTGACATTTCCACTTAAGATAATTGATAAGAGAGATGATACTTCGTCGATACTTACTTATAGGATTGCTTTTTGGATTTAGTATTTAAATTGTACAACAGATGAAATTTTAATCCAATTATTTTTCGGTATTTACTTGATCAATTACAATTATCTGAAGGTAAAATTATTTCATCTCCATCGGATTCATTATTTGCTCGATCTTTTGAAAAAATAATGAAACAATTGCGTATTCAACATTTATTATCAACATCAAACAAAAACATCTTAACAGTCAATGTTGATGGACAGATTATCACCACTCGGATGTCGAATTCTTCCAAACTAGTAAACAAAATTCATGCTTTTATTGATTATCATCCGGAAATGTTTCGACATTTTTGTGAAATTTAAACGAGAAAATCAATCATATTCAATTGATAAACAAACATTTCTTCAACCCGTATTTAACAATTGGACAAGTTCACGTCGTAAATATGAAAGTCAACTCAACATACTATATACAAATCTAACTCAAACGTTTACAAATAATTTAAATGAACTACGTAAGTTTAATCTCTCTCTAATTAAACTTATTTTTCCAAACTTCTCTCTTCAAGGTCAGCAAACATTGCGTCTTCTACAGCTGAAAACTAATATAAAATGGAAACAGAATGCCAAAACAATCAACAAGAATTAATTTATATTGCTGATTGGGGAAATAATCGAATTCAACGATTTGAAGTTGATAAAAGTTAAATGAAGAGACAAATATACCTTTGAGAATGATTGAAAATTTGCGCGCTAATCATTTCGATGAATCATTGGATAGTTTTTTTTAATTTAATTACTTTTGTTTTCGGTAGTTGTAATATTTATGATCATTGTTTATTGCATGAACAAGATTTACAATGTACGATTTCTAATCCACAACTAAAGCTCAAAACAAAACAACAATGTCCATCGAATCTTACAATGATTACTTTTAAAATTGATAATATCAAAACGTTTGATGAATTCTTTAGTAATAATTTAGAAACAGTCAAATCATTCTATGAATTATTCGAAAAGACATGTAATGGTTGTATTATTAATATTGAATTGATAAATTTCACATCGAAATCTAATTATATAATACAAATATCGATCAATAATGAATGGATATCGAAAATCATTCGTGAAGATGTTCTTATAATTGATGATAGTATTCTGTCTATAAATATCATTGATAAAGATTGGACAAAATTAAATCTAACAATTAATCAAGAGATTAATTCGATTATTTGGACATTTAAATCTCTTCGATTATTTTTATCAGATAGTCAATCTAATTGTAGTATTCAATACAGATATATAATGTCTGAAATCAAAGATAATCTGTCTCCGACATGTTCAAAATTTATTAAAATTATTAACGATAGTACATTTATTTATTCAGATTTAGATACAAGTGAAGCAACGTCATCTACTTCTACTGCTACTATTACCACTTCTACTATCACTACTTCTATCATCACCACGACTGTTATTCTGATTGAAGAATTATTGTCAAATAAATTTCCAATTATCTATATCATTCTTCCGATCGCAGTCATCATTTTCATTGGTATTATCTTAAAACTAAAACGTCATTGTGTACGATGAGGATTTTTTTTCGAAATAAACAGGGCGAAAGAGAAATGGTCATTCATGCGTAACAATAAAAAAAAGAAAGTCACACACGCACATTAAAAATGGATGCTCTTGTTGCTGCTGGTAATATAATTTTACCATCGAAAGAACAATTTGAAACAATAATTCATTCGATTGCAAAAGATTTGAGTGAAGATGAGACAACTACGACACTGCTTCAATCAAAACCATGTTCAATAAGTGTAAATGAATTGAAATCAACGACTGATATCGAACCACCATCGATTGAACCATTGGAAAATTTTCTTGAGAAACGTGCAATTACAATCGATACGTTGAGAAAACTTCGAAAAAGTATGGAAAAACATGTGTTTAATTGTAAAATATCGAGTACAGTTGGTAATTCAGCATCGATTATTGGCGGTGTTCTATGTTTTTTCTTTCCGATCATCGGTGTTCCTGTGTTACTCACTGGCAGTGCGACTACATTAGGAACAACAATCACAGGCAATGTTCTTGAAAAACGTCTACGAAAAAAATATACTCATATCTTAGAAGAAGATTCATTGGCGATGCAAGTTTGTGAATCGAATTTGAAAGATATAACAACGTGGCTTGTCACTGTCTATTCATTGGGCTATTCGGTGTCGAAAGCTGGTGTTGATTTTTTGCAACTTGCTGAATCGATCCAAGCTGCATCGACATTAGGTGCTTGGTCGAATTTAATTGGGCAATTACCGACATTGAGTAGTGCGATTGCAACTGGTGCTCAAACTGCATCAACAATTAGTGGACAGCTACTTGGTGTGTCGGTTATTATTTCAGTAGCTGATTTAATCCAAACGTGGGTTTCGAAAAATAATGCACTCGAAGCGATAGATAAAGATATTGATTTACTTGAACAACAATTAAATGAACTCAAACGAATTGCTGAAATTTATAAATCTTAAGTTTTCACTCTTTTTATAAGCTTCTTTTTATTATTTATTGTAACATAGAATAAAACTATGGCAACTCAATGGCAAAGTATTCATGTATAACGGAGTATAAATACGTACGACGACGACAACAACAACGATGTCGTCAGTATTATAATGATATTTATGGACAAGTTATTCGGACGAATACATCGAAAATAAATCAAATATTTTTTATACTGTAAAACTCAATAACCTACGTATATACCTATTTAGAATTATAATGACGAATAGTTTTGAATTGAATAGGATAAGCACGTTCTTTTTCCTGTTTTTAGAACATCTTATAGTCAAATGATGACGCAAGCGGATATAATTAATTAGATTGAACGAACGAACCCATTTTTTATTTTATTTATTAAAGAATATATATTAATCGTTTTTCTGCTTGTGATGCAATCCATCCATTGTGTGCTGCCCATGCTGTTGGCGTCAAATTCGTAACGTCAGGGCCACATGTAGCCATTTCTCGTATGACACCGTCTATTACTGCTAAAACCACATATACTCCTATACCTCCTGCTAGATTAACATCAATGTAAGGTTTAGGAGTGTTTCCACAAGATAAATCATGAGCACCCACATTATTACCATGATTTACAATTCTAACGCCGTTGTGAAAATAGGATTCTAATGCTCCGATAAGTTTTGCGTTTGTTAGTTGCATTGTTGTCATATCGTTTGCCTTCGAAGTAGAAAAATATAGATAAGAAGCGAAAAAGTACATCCTCCCCCCCTTCTTCAAATAAAAATTTATTCTCAAATAAAAAATGCAAACAAAAAAATCCATTTGTTTTTTTTCATTAAATTATATCAGGACACGCTATTCTAATGAATATAAGGCCTCTCTCAATTGCATTAATATGTAAATACGATTTTTTTTCCCTTGATTTAAAACCAAAAACAAAAAAAAACTTCATTTGTGCAAACCAACTTTGGAAAGAAAGTTGGTTAGATGGACAGATATCTATCTAAAAAAGTATTGGTTATTTCAAAACAGCAATGGTCAAATAAAGTAATCACATCTATAAGAAGATATTTAATTTATCTTTCATTATTATCTCTTTTTCTATAAGGTAGAACCAATGAAGAATTCAGAACTTGATTCCGAATTGAAGTGAATATAAATATTCTAGTATTTTCATATTGATTATTTTTAAGATAGTAGACAATCCAATGTGAAAGATAATGTCAACAATAGTACTCATAAACCACGATGTTTAAAAATTGGATTAATTGTTGCAGGAACATTACTGATTCTTCTCTCTGTACTAACTTCGATAATCAGTACATATTTTCTTGTTATTATGACTAAGACAACAACTACAGGTAACACACTATTGCGTACCAATACGAAGACGTAGAATTTTCGACTAAATCTCAAAATTGAATACTAAATATAAATATATTCATATTTAGTGGTGGCAATAACGACAACAACACCAACTCCAGGTAATTAATTTATCAGTTTCTTTTATTATAAAATTAATTGTAAAGCTAAATATAAGAAACATTTGTATAAATAGGATGGTCAACTACGGGTAGTATGAACTATGCTCGAGCTTCTCACACAGCATCTGTACTACAAAATGGAAAAGTATTAGTCACCGGTGGTATAAATTACCTTGGCTATTTGAATAGCGCTGAGCTATATGATCCATCAACAAAAGTGTGGACAATTACTGGCAATATGAATTATGCTCGAAATTATCACACAGCATCTGTACTACAAAATGGAAAAGTATTAGTTGCCGGTGGACTTTATAGTGCTAGTATCTATTTGAATAGTACTGAATTATATGATCCATCAACAGAAGTCTGGACAATCACTGGCAGTATGAATTATGCTCGACAGCTATTCGCAGCATCGGTATTCACAAACGGAAAAGTGTTAGTCACTGGTGGACATAATTCGATTAGTGGCTATTTGAGCAGTGTCGAGTTATATGACCCATCAACAGGAGCATGGACAATCGTTAATAGTATGAATTATCCTCGACATTACCACACGGCTTCCATATTACCAGATGGAAGGGTGTTAGTTGCTGGTGGGTTTAATGCCGGAGGTGTTTTGAACAGTGCTGAATTATATAATCCATTAACAGGAGTATGGACAGTCACTACTAATATGAATTATGGAAGATACACACATGCAGCATCCGTACTAACAAGTGGAAAAGTATTAGTTGCTGGTCTTACTAGTGCACCTGTTGCTGAAGTATATAATCCATCAGCAAATGTATGGACAATCGCTGGTACTATGAATTATGCTCGATCGTATCCCTTAACATCCATATTAGCCAATGGAACAGTATTAATTATTGGCGGAAATTATTACAATACTTTAAATACTGTCGAGTTATTTAATCCGGCAACAGCAACGTGGACAATTAATGATAACATGGCTTATGCTCGATATTATCACGCGGTATGCGTATTGATAAATGGACAAGTATTAGTCACTGGTGGAACGAATAGTATTAACGGTTATTTGAGTAGCGCAGAAATATACCAATCATATTAAGATTTTCATGGATCGCATAGTTTTTACATGTCTAATCAAGTGGAGAAAGACAACGATTGAAAAAAAAAGCAGAACTCTCAAAATTCAATGCACATGTGTGTCCAAAATATCGAGTGAACAGAACAGAACAAAGAAAAAAAAGAAAGAGAATATTGCGCACATATGGTTTTGATTTTTTGTGTGTTCATTTATTCGTAAAATAAACGATACGTTGTACAATAGCGACGGATCCAGGTGCTGGTGCTCCTAAATCATCGAATACGGTAAGTAGATTATCTTTTGACATTAACCAATCGGATGGTATATGATAATAACGTTGTGTTGGTTTCGAACAATCCGTTTGAGTTTGTCGACAACAACAAGCAGGTGTTGACGGACATTGACCTTGAATCAACCAGTAGAGACCGAGATCATTGCCATTGATAAATGCATGACCACGATTAAGACCTTGAGCATCGAGTAAAATCGGATTTGTATTTGTATCATTGTTAATCAATTGATCGAGATCAAATTTTGTTTGAAACCATGTTATCGTTTGATTGATACCTTGCGTCCATTGAGGATTCCAATGGACTTTCGATGCATTTTCTTTCGTATAAATTTGTAAATATTCTCCTATTAAACCTATCTGATGTTGCCAATGATCGATTAATAAATCGTCATCGAACCAAACATTACCAACAATACCTTTGTATTCATAAATACCTGGTCCTTCATGATTACATAAACCTAATGAAATCGAAAGAATTTCAAATTGATATTCACGATCGGGTTGAAATTGTGAAAGATCAAATGTCATATTTACACTGATATTACCCATCGCATGATGATGAGTATTGAATTCACCTAGAAATTGACCAGCGAAATAGAAAAGTAGAGCATTCGTAAGACGTGTTTGTACTTGAACACGAACGTTTGTTGCTGCTCGTTTAAGTGTTATATTACGACGATACCAAAGATAGATTGTTTCATCTTGTGTTAAATTTAATTGTTCGAGAGGTCGAGATGAACTCACAATTGGCATATCAATTGATTTCGATGACTCAGACCATATTTGCCATTGAAATGGGCCCGTAACAATTGGAATCAATTCAGTATTATTACTTGGAATATCATGATAATCATTACTATCATATAAAAGTGTTAATTGATCATCATAGATGAATACAGTTCGACCATTAATAGATATATTTTGATTATGAAAAAGTACATTCACTTGTTTCGAACTATGATTGATAATGAAATGTATCGATACTGAATACGAATAAACAACTTGCTCGGTACCATTAACCCATTGTTTACCATTCCAGTATGGTAATTCGATTCGAATTGGATCGTAACCGATTAAATCTTGTGCACGTTGCGCTATGAGATGTTGAAGACGACGTAAATGTGTATATTTAGGTTCGTTCGGTGTTCCATCCGAGTGAAGACAAACATCATCAGCATACGATGTTGTTATAGCTGAACCAGCTGTTCGTCCATAATTATTTCCACCAAACCACATATAATACGCATGATAGGCACCACCAGCAGCGAACCATGATGCCACTGAATAGGCTATATCCGATGGTGTACGCATCGTATACGATTCACCCCATTGTTGAAACCAACCTTCATTTTCTGTGAAAATCAATGGTTGATTTGGATAGGTTCGACGATGATCAGTCATCCAACCATCATCTAAACAATTACATGAATTACATGTTTCAATAGTTGAATTAGCTGCATGACCATTGCACATAATCCATGGAATTTCAGTCGATGAAAGTTCATTCGTTACTAAACTACCACACCAATGAACATACGTCATATCATTACCATTGTATTCATTTTCGATTTGTGCGAGAATAATCGGACCACCATTTTTAGCTAGATAAGGTGTAACATAATCAATAATGGTTAGAATAAATTTTTTCATTAGTTCTTCCCAAAGTTGATTACTCGAACGAAAAGCTATGTTCGGCTGTTGATTGAGCCAGGCAGGTAGACCACCATAATTCCATTCGGCACCAATGTAAGGACCAATACGTAAATTAACGAAAAGACCAGCATTGGCTGCTTCACGAAGAAATTGACTGAGATTAGCTCGACCACTGAAATCGAGTATGCCTTGTTTTGGTTCATGAAGATTCCAGAAAGCATACGTTTGAATAGTATTTAAACCATGATCTTTCGCCATTTTCATAATATACGGCCACATGGCTGGCGTCGAACGAGGATAATGGATTGCACCTGATATAAGCATCGTACGAACACCATTGATCGTTATAGCTCGATGATCGTATCCGACTTTATATGGCGTACCGCGAACTTGTTCATAAGTAATTAGATTTGCATGAATTCGTTTACAAAAAAGAAACAAAATCAATAGAAAATTATGTTTCATTTTTCTCTTTCTTTTGGTTTGCTTACGTTTGAAATGAAGATGAAACAAGCAAAACAGATAAGATAAATTATTATCATGAGGTTGAAACTATTCAGCATGTTTATAGTATTAATTTGTTTCAATATAATCATAATATTTATTTCCATTTATAAATTCATGAATTATAAAATAACAAAAAATGTATCGACGACGACAACGATGACGATTATCAATATTACAATTTATCGTTCAGTAAACGATAAAAACAATCATTATGAATTTCGTTTTGAATACAATCCAAAGCAAAACTATACAAAACTACGTCTCATGATTTTATTCAATGGTACTGGTCGTACATGTACTGATTATTGGACGTTTTTTGTTGGCCGTCGAATTTTAGCCTATCTACGTCGTTATCAATATTTTATATTGGCTATTTGTTCGAAACGAATGACATTCAATTGTCGATTACCATTACAAAACAATACTGATGCTAAATCAGTCTATACATTCTTACAACAATGGGTTCATGAGATTTTCTATACAAAATTTCATCAATATCCTCGACTCTACATTCATGGTGTTAGTCGTGGATCGAATTTTGCTGGTTTAATGTCTCGAATACTTCCAATACAAGGCAAAATCTGTACAATCTATCCAAGTAATTATCAAATGATGCAAACAAATTCGGATTATCCTCAAGATTTTCTCACTTCGCTACTTAATCCTATATTTGCTAATTGGTTCTATTTTGAATATTGCTATTTTCAATATTTTCGAAAATCGAATACAGATATATTTTGTCCATTTGAAAATCTAGAAAAAAATTATTTTCAACCAGTTCCTCCAACATATTTTATTCATTTGCAAAATGATGGATTTATAAAAAAGAAATATTATACATCACTCATCAATGAGGTTCGAAAAAATGCCTTTCAACTTGGTGGCAAACTTTTAAATCATTCAGAATCTTTGCAACTTTTTATTTTACCACCATTAAATGTGACTTTCACATCACTACAAGAATACTTTGAAATTTGGCAGTCGAAACCTCATGCACGAGCGTTTTTCTATATGCATTATTCTAATCGAACATTGTTCAAAAATGCAGATCAACATAAAAGAACGTGTTTATGTTTGCCCGTCGATTTTCAATATTATGAATCCTATCCTAATCTAACTCGAACTTGGTCGAAAAAACAACAAGATGAATATCATGACTATGCGACTGATATCAAAATCTATCGAACAAGTTTTTGTGAGGATGTCTGCGGAGATTTGTATACGAGTCACGCGATACCATCTCGACATCTTGACAAAGCTCTTGATTGGTTAAATCAAATGGATTCTCTTCGTTCTGCAAGCATTTGATTTGATTTTAAATAAATATGAAAAGATACGTATGCGTATGTCAATTTGTTTTGCTAATTCTTTGTGTTCATCCAGAAGATTCTCTTCGTTCTCATTGGTTAATAAATACAGAAGTTAAACATTATGAACTGAGTTCAGATCCTTCGTATCATTATGAGTTTCGTTATCAATTCATGCGACAAACTGATCAATCTCATCGACTGATGCTTCTTCTTGGCGGACATCAACGAAAATGTATCGATTGGTGGTTGTTTTCTGTAGGTCGTCGCATTCTATCTGCTATTCGTTCATCAAATTATTCGATTCTTTCTGTTTGTAATTCTCGATCAACATTCGATTTTAATATTCCCATCGAAGAGAATCAAGATGTGAAATGGATCTATAAATCACTTCAACTATGGATGAATGAAATCTACTACACTAAATATCAACGATATCCACTGTTATATCTCTATGGTGTAAGTCGTGGATCTCATTTTGCTGGTCTACTCTGTCGTGTTCTTCCAGTTCAAGCACAAATATTGTACATTTATCCGGGTTACTTTCAAGGTATGACCATTCGATCTGTTCATGAAAAAGATCTACAAACACGTCTCACTCTTGACCCATCATTTGCTTCTTGGTTTTATTTTAAATTTTGCTATATGACACCTTCCGATCTATGTTTATTTGATCATAACAATAAAACAGACAATTATCTTCAACCTGTTCCACCTACATATTTTATTCATGTTGCAAACGATAAAAAATTGAACGAGTCCGATTATGTTAAAATCCTCTCCGCTCTGAAAAATGATTCTTATGCATTAGGTGGTTTACTTCTTAATAATGAAGAATCATTAAAATTTCGTACGAGTTTTCCATTGAATATCACTTCTTTTACGATGCAACATCTGTTTCATTTGTGGCATCATAAACCCTATGCTTCTCGACTTTTCTACGAACATTTCATTGGCTTTTCGGAACATCCATCCCAACAAAATACTGACAAATATGAATTGCAAACATTTTGGTGTCATCGTGCTGATTTTATTTTTTTCGAACGTTATCCATCAATCATGAAAACATGGACTGAAAAACAACGAGAAGAATATCGTGAATATAGTAATGATATTCTACTGTATCATGAACAAATAACTGAAGAATTTTGTGGTGATATCAGTGGACAACATGCAATGATATCCTTGGATATTGATAATGTTCTTCGTTGGTTGCCTGCCATTGATGCATTGAGACATCATTTAAGAGTACACGATACTTTAAGTCGTCCATTACGAATTTGGATGTATGAAAAGGAGAGTTTAATTCCTCAATCGTATCAACATCATCATGAAAAAGCGAATTGTTCAAATAACATATATGGCAATCAAATGTATTCACCAGAATATTTCATACAAGAGTATTTCAATCAATCTACTAATAATACAAATAATAATCCATTGTTAGCTGATTACTATTTGATTCCACATGATCTATATTGTTTTATATTCTTTGATCAACTCTTTGGTCATTTTACTAACGAACGTTTTAAAACACATGTTTCTTATTATAGTCGAACTTATTTCGAACCGATTATTGATAAAGTACGCTTTCATTTTCCTTACTGGACGATGACCGATAGACCAGGATCAAATCATATTATTGCATTTGTTGGTGGTAGAAATATGGGTGTTCTTGATGATCATCTTCAAAAAATACTGATCAATGTCATTCAACTTGGACCTACAGGAGTTAGACAAGATCTCTTGCCATCGAATGCATCCGAACTCTATTTACATCGAAATCTATCGGTTATTTATCGGCATGGTTATGATATAGTTATTCCACTTTTTACACCAACACAAACTGTTCAATTTAATATCCCTCGTCACGATTGGTATCAAGCAAAGACACAACTATTCTATTTTGCTGGCATGCTCAATCATTCTGTTTCTCAACGATCAGCTAGGCATTTGCTAGCTACATTTGCCAAAAATTATCCAAATTTAATAAATATCAAAGGAAAAATGTTCTATCCAATCACGGTAGTGAATGGTCATGTACCAACATCAGAATATTTCGGTTCTATTATATCGAGTGTATTTTTTCTTTGTCCTGAAGGTTACAGTCCATGGTCACCTCGCATCTATGAATCTCTAAATCTAGGATCGATTCCTATCATCATAGCTGATGGTATCGTTTTACCTTTTGAACGATTTATTCCGTGGCGTTCTTTTTCTTTAAAATTAAATGTGAGTAATATCAATCATTTATTCGACTTTGTTAGGACTTCGAATTTTGAAGTATATGTCAAACAAAAGAAAACCGATGCTCAACAATATATAGATGCTTTTCAATGGCCACATGTTTTCTATTATATTCAACGAGAACTGAAATGTCGATATCTCGAACAATTATTTGGTGCTTCATCGGATGTTCTTTCCAATGAATCGATTCAAGCTCGTCAACAAGTTTGTGCAACACAATATTCGAACATTTGTTCTTGTAGTGATCAAAAATCAATAGCATTTGATCAATACACATAATTAATTAGTTAACGTGTCTTTTTCAATTGTTCAGATTGATGTCCTCCTACGTAGCTAAATGCCAGCATAAGATACATCATCGAATTTGAAAACATATAAATACTCATAAAGTATTGTTGTTTCTTAAAAGCCCAATAAGTAAAGAAGAGTAAATATGCACTCATAACAAAGTTTTTCTTGTAGAAATAATAATAACGAGTAGGCGAATGAATATTTTTCTTTCTGGAACCAATTTTAGGTGTTACAGTCCATTCACGTGTATGTCTCGTATTGAATAGTCCGGATATGATTGCAAAAGTTTTGTGTAATGCCATTCCATTCGAAAATAGAATATTCAACGGAGCTAGAAAGATTTTACTGGGTGTAAACATACATTGAGATAAACACAGCATGATCAATATCCAATTTGAAATAACTACTTTAATATTTGGTTCTTTTTGGCAGATGCTCAAAGGTATGATCACAAGTAGTGAAATGAGAGTGAGAACATTAGTCGATGACCGAATCAAATACCACAGACAAAGAAATTTTCGAAACAAAGAAATATGTTTTGATTGATAAATATTGAATGCTAGTTTCTTGGCCAATTGGATTGTTCCACTAGTCCATCGATGTTGTTGAGAAAAATATCCATATAGTGTCGATGGAAGTTCACCTAAACATTCGACATCATGCATATAAACTGCATGCCATCCGTTTAGATAGGCTCGTAATGACAAATCCATATCTTCAACTATTGTATCTGTGTGCCAATTGCCACTTTGTTTGATGGCCAATGTTCGCCATACACCACCAGTACCATTGAAAGGAAAATATAGAGATGCACGATATCGACCATCTTGCTCACATTTATGATAAAAATTCAACAAAATTTCTTGCATACGTGTCAGCAATGTTTCTTTTGCATTCACAAATGTCCATCGAGTTTGTACAAATGCAACATTAGGATTCTGAATTAAAGCAGGTACTGTTTTCAATAGAAAATCATTTGTTGGTAAAAAGTCAGCATCAAATATAGCGATATATTCAACATTTTCAATAAATGGCATACCTGCAAGTAAATTTCCAGCTTTGAATCCCTTACGAGTCGGACGCCGATATACTTTTATTTGTATGTTTCGATCAATCCATTTTTGAACACAATTATCAGCGATGGCTCTTGTTTGTGGATCGGTCGAATCATCCAATACTTGAATTATTAAACGAGTTTTCGGCCAATTCATATTACAGGCACATTCAATAACCGATTCACAACATTCGATTTCGTTAAACATTGGAAGTTGAATAGCTACTAATGGATAATCAAGTTCAGATGCCGACGATGGTAATACATCCATTAATTTTGGATGAGTTGACACTGGCAAACATAATCGCATGAATATATGTATAATACGATCAATATGGAATAGGAGTTGAAGAATAATGAATATAGTATAAAATATATTTGATATATCATCGGCATACATTTCTACACTGTTATATTTGATAGAAATCGTTTTTTTTAATGTCTTTCATTTCATGTAATGTAAGAGAATATAGTATGTGAGCTGTGTGAAAGAAATAAGAGCAAAAGTTGAGAATGTTCGTATTTCTCATTCAGTCGTTATGTTTATTAGAATTTGGATATGCATGCTGGCATCAATTACATCCTAATGCCTTTCCTAATCTCCGTATACACCATTAAAATGGTGGCTGAACGAACATGTTTATTGGAAATATCAAACTGAAATTGAAACTACAATTATCTTCGATCAGTTGAACGTATCTTACAATCCTTCGGACTATCCAATACCAATGTTCAAACATCTAACACTTGTTTATTCGGCAGTTTTGTTGTGGAACTTATATATCTACTCATATTGTTTTAATAAAATCAGTCACATTTCTCATATCAAATGCAAATGTAACCTTAATTGAGCGAACAGATGATTGTATTAGTTTAAATTTTATGTCATTTTTAACAATTCAACACAACAGCCAGTATCTATATATATCAAAACAGGCACATTATGGCAATAACGGTGACTATGTTCAATCATGGGCGTCTCTACAATATTACCCATGTGTTGACAGATCTTTTGAAAGAGATAATCTGAAAAATCTTCCACATTTACGTTTCTATGGACGGTCAAACTGGAATGAAATCGATAATGAAAATAAATAGTACAAGTTATACCGATTATGGTCCTATAAGGACTCGTGATACTGCTACTTTAAAATTTTATCAAACTGTGAATGTATCTGCATGGTTTTCCGGATGTTTGACAACAACTCTACATTTTCGACCTATGATTCCTGTTGCAGTAAATATCAAAAGACCTATTGTTGTTGTTGATGTACAAACAAAACTTTTAGAAGGTCTAGTTCCTCCAGATGTACGACGCTACCACGTTAAATATAGCACAGCTATATTCAAACCTAAGTCTGCTAATGAAATATACCCAGGTCCATCAAAACGGTGTCGTTTACGGTACGAATACGGAATGTAAATGTTTTCAAAACGGACATTTTACGGTCGTATTCATGAAAAAACGGAACG
>JGI26532J50257_10000333_pt1 | contig 26554 bp, 25 predicted proteins | sample ThiBiot_500_plan_FD_50257 | JGI IMG/M metagenome (IMG submission 50257) | reverse complement strand
ACAAAACCGCCTGCGCACGCTTTACGCCCAGTAATTCCGATTAACGCTTGCACCCTACGTATTACCGCGGCTGCTGGCACGTAGTTAGCCGGTGCTTCTTCTTCCGGTACCGTCATTTGTCACGGGTNTTAACCATGACCATTTCGTTCCGGCTGAAAGAGCTTTACAACCCGAAGGCCTTCTTCACTCACGCGGCATGGCTGGATCAGGGTTTCCCCCATTGTCCAAAATTCCCCACTGCTGCCTCCCGTAGGAGTCTGGGCCGTGTCTCAGTCCCAGTGTGGCTGGTCGTCCTCTCAGACCAGCTACTGATCGAAGCCTTGGTAAGCCATTACCCCACCAACTAGCTAATCAGACATCGGCCGCTCCAAAAGCGCAAGGTCTTGCGATCCCCTGCTTTTCTCCTCGGAGATTATGCGGTATTAGCGCATCTTTCGATGCGTTATCCCCCACTTAAGGACACGTTCCGATGCATTACTCACCCGTTCGCCACTCGCCACCAGGGTTGCCCCCGTGCTGCCGTTCGACTTGCATGTGTAAAGCATGCCGCCAGCGTTCAATCTGAGCCAGGATCAAACTCTTCAGTTCAATACTGGTAAAACTCTCGCTTGACGTATTATGCGGCTCCGATTCCCATCCGGGATTCCCAGAATGGTAACCAGAACCTTTCCATCGTGCGAGCACTTCAACTTTGCTTTTCCCGTCACTGCGCCGGATGGCGAAATGACGGGNGGCCTAGTCAAGCGCCCACACCTATCGGCTGTATATTTTTAAAGAACAATCCGTTTAACCTTTCGGTCCTCACGGGGAAAGGCGGCATTATACAGGCATCAGCCAGCGGGTCAAGAGATTTTGCCGAATTTGTCAGGAGAGAACGACCNTGGCGAATTTCCGCTTGCCCACCTGCACAACTGCAATTTCGCCCCGGCATAGCCTGATGCCTTTATCGCTGATTTTTTCGCCATTCAATTTTACACCACCTTGCTCTATCATGCGCAGGGCTTCAGTGGTGCTTGCGGTGAGCCCGGCCTGCTTGAGCAATTGGGCGATGGGCAAACCCTCCTGGCCGGCATGCAGCGCCTTCTCGCAAATATCGCTGGGGATGGCCCCCCGCCTGAATCTTGCTTCGAAATCCGCCAGGGCGAATTCAGCATCTTTCCTGCTGTGAAAACGGGCGACGATTTCCTGTGCCAACAGGACTTTGATATCACGAGGATTTTTCCCCTGTTCCACCTCCTGCCGCCACTGCCGTACGACGCTCAAGGGCTCGAATGATAGCAAATCGGCATATCGCCACATCAATTCATCTGAAATCGACATCAGCTTGCCAAATATCTCCGCGGGATGCTCCGCAATGCCGATATAGTTGCCCGCTGACTTGGACATTTTATTGATGCCATCCAATCCCTCGAGGAGGGGCATGGTAAGAACGCACTGTGCCGCCTGTCCAAAATGCTTTTGCAGCTCTCGCCCCATGAGCAGGTTGAATTTCTGATCAGTACCTCCAAGTTCGATATCCGCTTGCAGCGCGACGGAATCATATCCCTGGATCAATGGATACAGGAATTCATGGAGCGCGATGGGTTTATTGGCCTGGTAGCGTTTGCCGAAATCATCGCGCTCCAGCATGCGGGCTACCGTATGAGTGGCTGCCAGCCTGATGAGCCCCGCCGCATCGACCTTATCCATCCAGGTGGAATTGAACACCACCTCGGTCTGCTCGGGCTTGAGGATCTTGAAAACCTGGTCTGTATAGGAATGCGCGTTTTCCACCACCTGGTCGCGGGTAAGGGCGGGACGCGTCGTATTCTTGCCGCTGGGATCACCGATCATGCCGGTAAAATCACCTATCAGGAACAGGGCATGATGGCCGAGATCCTGCAGATGGCGCATCTTGTTGAGCAGAACCGTATGTCCCAGGTGCAAGTCGGGTGCTGTCGGATCGAATCCCGCTTTTACCCTGAGCGGACGCCCGGCTGCGAGCTTGTGCGCGAGCTCCTCTTCGAGCAGGAGCTCGTCGCATCCGCGCCGGATGATTTCCAGTTCCTCGAAAATTTCGCTGGTCGCCACTGAAGCAAGACCTGTTTGCGGTTACTTGCAGTTATTTGCAATTACGCAGAGCGAAATCCCAGTTGATCAGCTTGTCGAGCACAGCATTGACATAATCCGGACGGCGGTTCTGGTAGTCGAGGTAATATGCATGCTCCCACACGTCGATCGTCAACAGTGGCTTCATTCCCTTGGTCAGCGGCGAGTCGGCATTCCCGGTCTTGACGACCTTGAGCTTGTCTCCGTCCTGCACCAGCCATGCCCATCCGCTGCCGAATTGAGTCGTTGCCGCGGTTGCCAATTCTTTTTTGCAAGCATCCAGCGACCCGAAAGATGAGTCTATTTTCCCTCCCAGATCGGATGGCGGTTTCCCTCCCCCGCGCGGCGAAAGGCTATTCCAGTANAATGTATGGTTCCAGACTTGTGCTGCGTTGTTGAATATTCCCGCCTTTTCCGCATTGCCGGCAGTTGCCGCGATAATCTCCTCCAGGGATGAATCCGCAAGTTCGGTACCGCTTATCAATTTATTGAGGTTGTCGACATAGGCCTTGTGATGCTTTCCNTAATGGAAGCTCAAGGTGTTGGCCGAAATAACAGGATCCAGCGCATTTTCCGCATAAGGGAGAGGTGGCAGACTATGAGGCGCACTTCCAGTCGTTTGATTGCTCATCGTTTCGCTCCTTTGTGTTTAAAAAATCTCTGCTCTTTCTTATATCGAGGGCATGCAGGCAGGCACTACTGCTGGCGGAACCCGAACCGGGGATCTCTTTGCCATTATACCAACATACTCCCGTTAACCTAAATCCGGCAGTTGGACAGAATGGAGTGTGCGGCTTTTGGAGTGCAGGGCAAGTGCTGCAACGAGGAATGGCTATTCCATTCCAAGGAGTTGCAACGCAGCCATGTGCCGCGGAAATCCCACGATCTGCCCCCCCTGTAGTGACCCCACTCTACAGATGAACGTCGAGTACCGCGGAAAGTCTTTGTGAATCATAGCTCTAAACTAGAAATGAGCGATCAACCTCCGGATTTAGGTTCAAGTGTTGTTAACAGATCCGGGGAGAGCTGGAGGAAACTCAGGCAAGATCAGCGACGTGAAAATGGAAAGTGATCGCTTACGATCTTTTCAAGGCTGGCGAACAAAAATTGAAATGGTATTGCGCATCCACCGCAGAGATCGGTGGAAACAAAACAGCCGGGCGCGCCTTTTCGCGCTCGGCTCGCCAGGAATAAAAAAGGGGAGAGCTACGGCTCGCGCAACCCGACAAGCTCTCTATCCGGGAACCGCTCCATTTGATACCTCTGCCACAAACGGCTCCCGATGTGGAAAGCCAGTGTATCGGCATTGAATTGCAGCCGTGGATTTTCCATTTCGCTGGTGGTCAGCCGAAACAATTCCAACCACCGCTCGAACAATGCCGGGTTGAGCCCGGGTAGCGCAACATGTTTCGGCATGGGCATACCACGGAATCGGCTGGTCCCGCGCAATTTCATTGACCAGAAATTGATCATTTGTACAAAATGAGCGTCCCAATCATCAACGTGCGCCTCGAAGATGGGCCCCAGTCCCGGGTCTTGCCGGGCTCTTGCGTAAAAAATGTGAACCAGCCGTGTAATTTCTTCTTCGGTGCAGAGAGCGGGATCAGGTGCCGTAAACTCTGGTTGTGACATATCCATAAATAACGCCTCGATTCAAATAATTTCAATACGACAGCAACGCTGACGGGTCGCGATTATACTTCAAACNCCCCACTTTGATGGAACAGGCTTTAGACATATAATACTGATAAAAGTGGCCGGAGTAAAGACTATTGAGCGCACTNCATTTGGGGCGGCGCGCTATCGAAGCGGCCAGACAGGCCGGTTGCTGCAAGGCTAAAATATTCCTTCCTTCGAAACTCCATCGCATTTCAATATGCCGCGCAGCGTTTCCAGTGCTTCCAGCTGAATCTGGCGCACCCGTTCGCGAGTAAGCCCAAGGCTTGACGCCAGCTGCTCCAGGGTTTGAATTTCACAGGCATTCAGCCCATAGCGATGCTCGATGATATGGCGCTGCTTGTCGTTCAAACGGCTGAGCCATTCCTTTACCCGGTCCTTGATCTCGGATTGCTCCAGCATCGCATCGGGGCCGGCTGATTTTTCGTCGGCCATGACATCGCCGACGGACAGGAGAGGATCGACATCGAGCGGAGCGTCCAGCGACATCATGCTCATGTTCAGGGATAGCATGCGCTCCACATGCTCGACGGGGCGGCCCAGCAGACGGGCCACATCTTCCGGTTTAGGTTCCTTGCCAGTATGAGCTTCAAGGTGACGGGCCGCCTGCAGGACAACATTCAGATCCTTGATGACATGAACAGGCAGGCGGATCGTGCGCGACTGATTCATGATGCAGCGTTCGATATTCTGCCGTATCCACCAGGTGGCGTAAGTGGAGAAACGAAAACCGCGCTCGGGATCGAATTTGTCCAGCGCGTGCATCATCCCCATGTTGCCTTCCTCGATGAGATCCAGCAGCGCGACGCCNTGGTTGGCATAGTGCTTGGCGATATTCACCACCAACCGCAAATTGCACTCGATCATTCTTTGCCGGGCATTGAAGTCATTCTGCCTGACGAGGCGCGTGAGCTCCACTTCCTCTTTCGGAGTCAGCAATGCGTTGTGGCCGATTTCGTTGAAATATATTTGCGTTACGTCAGTCAGAAGAAAATCACTGGAGTCACTGCCAGCAACCGTGACGCCGCTTTCAGAAATGGCCGCCGACTCATCGTCCGTTTCGGGCGAATCCACGGAATCCAGCGCTTCCTCATCCTCGTCATCACCGTTATCGTCTGAATAGCTCATCCGGAAGTGGGGGGGAGGTATTTTAGGGGATCCACAGGTTTTCCGTTTTTGCGGATTTCGAAGTGAAGTTTTACCAGACCGCTGTCGGTACTGCCCATCTCAGCGATTTTCTGCCCTTTTCTGACTGTTTGTCCTTCTTTTACCAAAAGTTTGTCATTGTGCGCATAAGCGCTGAGGTAGATGTTGTTATGCTTGATGATGATAAGCTTGCCATAGCCCCGCAATCCGCCACCGCTATACACTACCTTGCCTGCCGCCGAGGCGTTGANCGCCTGGCCGGATGTACCCGAGATATCAATGCCTTTCGTACCTTCGGAAAACCCCTCGAGTAGTTTGCCTTTGGTAGGCCAGGTCCACTCGACTTGATCGCGCGCGAGAACAGTTTCCGCTGCGTCCGGCACTGGCGGCACGGCGGGTAGCGGGACCACGGCTACGGGCGGGGCAGGCGGCACGGCGGGCAGCGGGACCACGGCTGCGGCTGCGGAAGGCACGGCGCCTGCTACCAGCGGAAGCTCTCTTTCGGCGGGCGCCTCACTCCTTGCGACGGCTGTCTGGGCTGGAATGATGTCTGCTTTCAGCTGCGCCACTGCCTGCTCCGAGTATGGCAGCTTCAAGGCCTTTGGTTCTGTTTTCAGCTTGTCGCTGCTCGCCACCGGCCTGGCTTCGGCTGGAACTGCTGCGCCGCGAAGCTCCACAGGGCCCGGGGAAGAAAGCCGCGGCTCGGGAAGCGCATAGAGCGACGGCTGGGCCATTTGCCCAGGGGGCGAAGGGGGCGAAGGGGGCAAAGGAGGCAAAAGCAGCAATTGCTGGCCGACCTGAATCGCAGCCGGATCCTGGATATTATTCCATTCGGCAAGATCCTTCTGGCTAATGCCATTGCTTTGAGCAATGCTGTACAGCGTGTCCCCCTTACGGACGACATAGGTATTGGATGACTGGCCTTGCGTTTGGCGGGCGTTACCCGTGGTGGATCCCGCTCCGGCCCGATCGACGACCGGGGCAGGCCGCGGGGTGGATTCGCAACCGGCGAGCAACAGGCCGAAAAACAAGCCGAAAATGAGAAGCAGACCACGTATTGAAGGAAAAAAAATGACAGGGAGAACTNGCCGCCCTGCNCCCATCTCAACCATGCAAGACCGTGCAAAGCGGCATGCTAACCATTTCGAACCTTCGCATTTCATTCCACTGACCGTCATCTGATATTCGTATTACATTGTTCAGCCTTTCTGAACGCCAGGCACCATGGGCACGAACCTCACTTCACCCAGCGTAGTTTCAGTATACCCCTGGGAGCTCTTTTCGAGCATGCACAGATGTTGCTCCTGACTGCCCTTGGGAAAAACCAGCCTGCCGCCAATCGCCAACTGCTCCAGCAGGGAAGAAGGGATATGGGTCGTGGCTGCTGTCAGCATGATAGCATCAAACGGCGCAGCCTCGGAAAGACCCAGCAGTCCATCGGCGTGCTTCAGATAAATATTGGGGAGCCGAAGCCCCCGCAACCGGGCTCGGGCACGGGTAACCAATGGTCCAATCCGCTCGACAGAATACACCTCGCGTGCCAGCCGTGCCAGAATGGCGGTTTGGTAGCCGCAACCGGAGCCGATTTCGAGCACCTTGCCCAGATCTGAACCGGCTCTCAGCAATTCAGTCATACGGGCCACGATAAACGGACTCGAGATGGTCTGGCCGAAATTGATGGGAAGGGAAACGTCGTCGTAAGCACGGCTCGCCAGGACCTCTTCAACGAAGATGTGGCGCGGAATGAAATTCATGGCAGCCAGGACGGCCTCATCCGCAATACCCATATCGCGCAGGCGCTCCACCATGCGCGTGCGGGTACGCTGCGAAGTCATGCCGATACCGGAATGATGAGTGCTCAATGCCTATCCTGACAAGAGCTCATGACCAAGCCCCGTAAGACCATAAAAAGCTTTATCTATTTCAGCCACATTTTTACGGAATCCATCTGTCCATACCGGGTCAGGTCGATCTGTAATGGAGTCACCGATACTCGATTACGCTGAATTGCAAAAAAATCGGTTCCCTCTCCGGCATCCTGAACGGGCCCCGCGGCCCCTACCCAATAAACCGTCTCGCCACGCGGGCTCTGGGATTTGACCACTGGCTCGGCCTTATGGCGGCGCCCCAGCCGGGTGACCTCCATGCCTTGCAACTCCTCATAGGGCACATCAGGCACGTTGACGTTGAGCAGCACCGTTCCGTGGAGCTTGTCGCGCTGGTATCGCTGCACCAGTTCCGCCGCGATACGCGCAGCGGTGGAAAAATTTCCTTCGGAAAAGCGCGCAAGGGAAATGGCTATCGCGGGAATGCCGAGCAGGAAGCCTTCGGTTGCGGCTGCCACGGTACCGGANTAAATGGTATCGTCCCCCATGTTCGCGCCGTCGTTTATGCCGGACACTACCATGTCGGGCAATGTGTCGAGCATGCCGGTAACCGCAAGATGCACACAGTCGGTAGGCGTGCCGTTGACATAAAAAAACCCCCGGTGGGATCTGTGCAGGCTGAGGGGCCGGTCGAGCGTAAGAGAATTGCTGGCGCCGCTTCGGTCGCGCTCCGGCGCGACCACGACGATATCCGCGATCGCGGAAAGAGCAGTAGCAAGAGATTCAAGGCCTGGCGCAAAATACCCATCGTCATTGCTGAGCAAAATGCGCATAGTACGGTACCTGAAACGATGAACCCGATCGAGAACAGAATAATAATAAGGCTGCTAACAGACGTTGGCACATGCCGGTACATGCCCGAACGTCTGATTGTCTGATTTTATTCATTGGTCGGGGCGAGAGGATTTGAACCTCCGACCACTTGCACCCCATGCAAGTACGCTACCAGGCTGCGCTACGCCCCGAGAGGTGGATTATAACAACAAGGCGGGTTCAAAGTCGCTATTGCTTTATAAGGAGAGTAGCCGCAGAGGCAGATAGAGGGACAATGCGGGGGAGGAGCATATACCGGCGTGCACGCAAGAAGAAAACAAAAATCTCCGGCTCCTCACCGGTTTCACTGAAAAGACGATACAGCGTCCGCTCCCGACTTCCTGGTTCATGTGAACTCTTGCAGAGGATCAGGATCGGAGGAGCGCTACCACGTCCCTGATTTCCTTCCGCCACAAGGATATGTCGAGCGGCGGCCCGGCTTCAACCGACGCTGCGATCGCAGGCATCATTTCCGCCGCCGCAGACCCCAGACGACTGCGTGCTCCATGTATTGTAAATCCTTCTTCATAGAGAAGCTCCCGTATCCGGCGCACCAGGAGGACTTCATGATGCTGATAATACCTGCGATTTCCCCGGCGCTTGAGAGGCTTCAGTTGCGTGAACTCCTGCTCCCAATAGCGCAATACGTGCGGCTTGACCCCGCATAACTCGCTCACCTCGCCGATCGTGAAGTAACGCTTTGCGGGAATGGGGCCAAGCTGGGCGTTAGGCGTTGCGTTTCCCATGCTGGTTTTTTTCCACCATCGCCTTCAGTTTCTGACTTGCGTGAAAGGTCACGACCCGCCTGGCGGTAATCGGAATCTCTTCACCGGTCTTGGGATTGCGGCCCGGACGCTGGGGTTTGTCGCGCAACTGAAAATTGCCAAATCCCGAAAGCTTCACGCCATCCCCATTCTGTAGCGCAATGCGGACTTCCTCGTAAAATGATTCAACCATGTCTTTAGCTTCGCGTTTATTGAACCCCACTTTCTCAAACAGCAAATCGGCCAACTCAGCCTTCGTTAAGGTCATACTCTCCTCGCCTGTTTATATACCTGTCCGGATACAGCCAGCCTTCGGTATTTTCACCTGCCGGGTGTCAGGAAGCTCTGAACAAATCCTCTTGTCATCCAGATTTGTTCAGAGCTTCCTCAATTGCGAAGTCTCGCACCAAACTCGGCTTCCAGAATTCTGGTCAGCCGGNCAACGGCCAGATCCGCTTCCGCATCGGTTAATGTCTTTTGAGTATCTTTTAATAACACACGGAATGCAAGACTTTTTTTGCCGTCTTCCATCCCTTCTCCCTGGTACACATCGAATAGATGAATTTCGGAAATGACGGATAACTGTTCCGATGTCATACGATCGAGTATCGCCTGTGCCCGGATTTTTTCCGGTACGACCAATGCGATATCCCGCCTGATCGTAGGGTATTTGGAAATTTCCGCGACCGTGGGCAAGGAATGCGATACAAGCGCATGGAGATCGAGCTCGAACAACACCGGGGACCGGGATAGGCCGAGNTTTTTCTGGATGCGNGGGTGAAGCTCTCCGATACAACCGGCCACGCCGCTGCCCGCGTGGATACGCGCTGCCTTGCCCGGATGCAGGGCGGGATACGGCTGGGGCTCGAAATGGACCCTGGCTGGCCAAAAAAGCGCTTCGATGTCCGCCTTCACATCATAAAAATCGGCAATCCGGGCAGGCATCCCCCATTGTTCCGGATAAGCGTCGCCGTAGCAAAGTCCGGCAAATTTTTCCGGCTGAGCATAGCTGTCACCCTCCCTCAGGAAGCAGCGCCCTATTTCGAACAAACGCACCCGGCTTTGCTTGCGGTTGAGATTGAATTGCAGGTTGGACAACAGGCCGCCAAGCAGGGTGCTGCGCATTGCGTTCATCTGGCTGGATAGCGGATTCTTCAATGCTATCGGCATTTCATTGCCAAATATCTCCCGCTCCCACGACGCGTCTACAAAAGCATAATTGATAACTTCCTGGTAATCCCGCGAAGCCAGGATTTCTCTTAGCTGCGACGGGGAGAGCATGGTTTCGGAATCGGGCAGCATTTCCGATGCCGCATGTGGCAAACTGCCCGGAATCTGATTATAGCCGTGAATCCGCACCAGTTCCTCGATCAGGTCTTCCTCTATGCCGAGATCGAAGCGGTAGGTTGGCGGTGTTATCAGGAAGGTCCCATTGCCCCTGGGAAGGAAATCAAATTGCAGTCGCCGCAGTAATTCGGCAACCCTGACTTCATCGAAGTCTATGCCGAGAACCTGGCGCACCCTTTGTAAACGCAGGTTTATGGGGTGGCGTTGCGGCAAACCACCCCGGACTTCGTTGACGGCGCCGGCGTTGCCGCCGCATATTTCCAGCACCAGTCTCGTAGCGCGTTCCAGAGCCATGCGGGTAGCAGCAAAATCCACACCCCGTTCAAAACGATGCGCGGAATCCGAGCTGAAGCCCAGGCGGAATGATTTTCCTGAAATACTCTCCGGGCTGAAGAAGGCGCTTTCCAGGAATAAATCGGTCGTCTCGTGCCGTACACCGCTTTCGTTTCCACCCATTATCCCTGCAAGCGCCAGCGGCTTTTCCACATCGGCGATGATCAGCATGTCGGGCTCCAGGGTGAGCTCTTCGCCATTGAGCAATTCGAACTTCTCCCCCGCCTGAGCGAAGCGCACCTGGATCACACCTGCTCGTTCACCCGAAATTTTCGCCAGGTCGAAGGCATGCAGCGGCTGGCCAGTCTCCAGCATGACATAGTTGGTCACATCCACCACGGGGTTAATGGTTCGTATGCCGCTACGCTCCAGGCGGCGCACAATCCAGTGAGGCGTAGCCCTATCCAGCGATACACCCTGTATTACCCTACCGCAATAAAGCGGGCATGCTTCGGGCGCGCCCACCTCGACCCGCAACATGCCACCCACCGCCGGAACCACCGGCTCGATCTCAAGAGGCCGAAGACTCGCCGAAGTTACAGCGGCTGCTTCCCGCGCTATGCCAACGAGGCCCAGGCAATCACCGCGATTAGGTGTGAGCTTGAGGGTAAGGAGCGTGTCGTCGAGTTCATAATAATCGCGAAAATCGATACCGGGAAGCGCATCCTCGGGAAGCGCGAGCAGGCCTTCCGTGGCATCGCTTAGACCCAGTTCAGTGGCAGAACATAACATGCCATGAGATTCAACCCCTCTTATGCTGGTCGGCTTTATAGTGACTGCAGGAAGTTTGGCACCGCTCAGCGCGCACGGAACCTTCATTCCGGCCCGAACATTGGGAGCGCCGCAAACTATCTGCAATTGCCCGCCCCCGGGGATGGGGCCGGCATTTACCTGACAGACACGGAGACGGTCTCCTCCTGGATGCTTCTCGACCGACAGCACCTCAGCTACCACAACGCCGGTAAAAGCGAGGGCAAGCGGCTCGATCGTTTCCACTTCCAGGCCTGCCATGGTCAGCGCATGGGCAAGCTCATCCGTGGATAATGGCGGGTCGACGAAGGTCCGGAGCCAGTTCTCGGAAAATTTCATGTTTCTTCTCGCCCTCTTGTTCTAAAAACGAATGCAGCTATTTTTTACGGCACCTATCGCGTTCGCTGCTTGATTGCGCGGAATTCGCAGTCTTTGCATTTCCATCGTACGGGCCGGACTTTCAGAAATGACACCTGGAAAAACCGCGCCTAGCTGAATTGCTTGAGGAAGCGAAGATCATTTTCGAAAAACAGGCGCAAATCGTTTACTCCGTACCGCAGCATCGCCAGCCTTTCCACACCCATGCCAAAGGCAAACCCGATGTACTTTTCGCTGTCGATACGTACATGCTTGAGAACGTGGGGATGTACCATGCCGCAGCCCAGTACTTCGAGCCAGCCCGTGTGACTGCATACACGGCAGCCNCTGCCCNCGCACATTACGCATCCAATATCCATTTCCGCCGAGGGTTCGGTAAANGGGAAGAAAGAAGCACGGAANCGCACCGGCAAGTCGTCGCGTTCGAAAAAATGCTGCATGAAGTCCGCCAGCAAGCCTTTTAGCGCCGAGAAATGGGCGGTTTCATCAACCCATAAACCTTCCACCTGGTGAAACATGGGGGTGTGAGTCAAATCGGAGTCGCAGCGGTAAACTCGTCCTGGCGCAATCACCTTCAGGGGTGGAGCATTTTCCTGCATATAGCGGATTTGCACCGGTGAAGTATGGGTACGCAACAAATAAGCGCCGCTTTCCTCATCAATATAAAAGGTATCGTGCATCGCACGGGCAGGATGATTCTCGGGAATATTGAGTGCGGTAAAATTGTAGAANTCCGTTTCGATCTCCGGCCCTGTTGCGACGGCAAAGCCAAGCGAATGAAACAGGGACTGGATGCGATCGAGTGTACGGGTGATGGGATGTATGCCGCCCGTTCCCTGGCCGCGTCCCGGCAAAGTGACATCCAGCGCCTCAACGATGAGCTGAGCTTCGAGTTTCTTTTCCTGTATCGCGTCGCGGCGGCTNCCAAGCGCAGCTTCGAGCATTTCCTTGGCTTTGTTGATACGGCTTCCCATTTCCGGCCGCTCGTCCGGAGGAAGCTTGCCCAATCCCCTCAGCAACTCCGTCAGCTTGCCGTTTCGGCCGAGATAACGCGCCTTGGCCTGCTCCAGCTCGACAGCATCATCTATGCCGTTGAAAAGACCAGTGGCTTCACTGATGAGAAGATCCAGATCATTCATAGGGATTCAGGATGAGGTGATATCAATTCCATAAACAAGAAAAAAGGAGGCCAGGCGCAGTGCCTCCAGCCTCCTCGTCATACTTCTCTGCTTATCTGCTATATCGCCAGACTGGCCTTGGCCTGTTCGGCCANCTTCATGAAAGCAGGCTTATCGAAGATCGCAATNTCAGATAACACCTTGCGATCCACCTCGATCGCCGCTTTTTTCAAGCCGTTCATGAATACGCTGTAAGACAAGCCACATTCACGCGCGGCCGCATTGATGCGCGTAATCCACAGCGCCCTGAACTGGCGTTTTTTCTGGCGGCGATCGCGGTAGGCATACTGCCCCGCTTTCATCACCGCCTCCTTCGCGATACGATAGACATTCTTGCGGCGTCCGCGATAACCTTTCGCCAGATCCAGTACTTTTTTATGACGGGCGTGAGCCGTCACCCCACGTTTCACTCTTGGCATGGTNGTCTCTCCTTACGCGTAGGGCATCATGGCGCGAACGGACGCCACGTCGCTTGCATGAACACCGACGGTTCCGCGCAACTGGCGTTTGCTTTTCGTCGTCTTTTTGGTAAGGATATGGCGCTTGAATGCTTGTGAACGCTTGACGCTGCCACCAGCTCTGACCTTGAAGCGCTTCGCTGCACCACTCTTCGTTTTCATTTTCGGCATTACACTGCTCCTGCTCTAGCATGACGCCAGGTGTTTCCGCACCGGAACGCTTTCAAACCTGGTCACCACTTGTTATGAATGGCTTTCTATCCGATCGCCTGCTACCACCGTTCGCACCGAACCCGCCCGGCCCGGCGCAAAAACACTTCCACACTTTCCAATTTTACCGCAACCCTTATGGGGNNGGGCTTTTCGGGCNGTCCGCCTTGTCAGGCCCCTGGCGAAGGAGCGCCCCGGAGCGTCGCCAGAAGGGCCCTGCGGAGCGGGAATCGGGCAACGGAGGGGATGCTTCGACCGCACCTCAATATTGTTGGGGCGCAGNCATCCCGCTACGNGGTCGCACCATTCGCATCGCGCGCCTTATGATCATCCCGATTTTACCAGCAATGCGTTCAGCAAGGATTTANTCAGCGCTTCCCTAGGATTGGACCGCACCTTTATTTGTTCCGGCAGCCGCATCATTGGGCGCAGCCTTGGGTTTGGTCGATTTCACCTCTTTCTTGCGCGGAGATAGCACCATGACCATCTGCCGCCCCTCCATCCGGGGAAATTGCTCAACTATCGCATGCGCCTCCAGGTCGTCTCTAACTCGCTCCAGCAGGCGAACGCCAAATTCCTGATGAGCCATCTCACGCCCGCGAAAGCGCAAGGTAATTTTTGCTTTATCCCCTTCCTCAAGAAAGCTGATCAGATTGCGCAGCTTGATGTTGTAATCGCCCTCATCGGTATTCGGACGAAANTTGACTTCCTTGATCTGAATCTGCTTTTGCTTGAGTTTCGCCTCGTGTTTTTTCTTGCTTTCCTGATAACGGAACTTACCATAATCCATCAAGCGGCAGACCGGTGGCCTGGCCGTAGGCGCGATCTCGACGAGATCCACCTCCGCCTCTTCCGCCAACGAATTGGCCGCCGCCAGGGAAACAATGCCTATCTGCTCTCCCCCGACACCAATCAAGCGCACTTCCGGTGAATTTATCTCTTGGTTGATGCGTGCTGCTTTCTCTTGAACTATAGTAATTCCCCAGGTATATGATTGAGTCAGTTCGCGCCGACCCCTATGGATGCCTCTGTTTTGAGAAGATCGATCAGCGCGGTCAAGTTAAACTGGCCGAGATCGGCGCCCGTCCGGGTTCTCACGGAAACCGTTTGCGACGCCACTTCCTTATCGCCCACAATGATTTGGTATGGCAACTTTTGCAAACTATGCTCCCGTATTTTATAAGTTATTTTCTCATTTCTCAAGTCCGCGAACGCTCGAATGCCATTGTGCTTGAGCTCCACGGCTATTTTGCTGGCATAATCCGCCTGTCCTTGGGAGATGTTCAACACTACCGCCTGATCGGGAGCAAGCCATAGCGGAAGGGCGCCTGCGTGGTTTTCGATGAGAATGCCGATGAAACGTTCCAGAGATCCCAATATCGCCCTGTGGAGCATTACCGGCACCTTGCGGGTATTATCCTCTGCCACGTATTCCGCACCCAGCCGTTCTGGCATGGAAAAATCCAGCTGCAAAGTGCCGCATTGCCAGACCCGGCCGATGCTGTCCTTGAGCGAAAATTCGATTTTCGGACCATAAAAAGCGCCTTCCCCAGGCTGCAGCTCCCAGATGAGCTTTTTATGGCCCAGGGCCGATTGTAACGCCTGTTCGGCTTTATCCCACTGCTCTTCCGAACCGACGCGTTTTGCCGGCCGCGTCGAAAGCTTTACCAGGATCTCCTTGAAACCAAAATCTGCATACACTTGCTGCAACAAGTCGATAAAACACACCGCCTCATCCTGAACCTGGGACTCCGTGCAAAAAATATGAGCGTCATCCTGGGTAAAAGCACGAACCCGCATAATGCCATGCAGGGCACCGGAAGGCTCGTTACGATGACATGAACCGAACTCTGCCAGCCGCAATGGCAGATCCCGGTAACTCTTCAGTCCCTGCCTGAATACCTGCACATGGCCAGGGCAGTTCATCGGCTTGACAGCAAACTCTCGTTCTTCCGACTGGGTAACGAACATGTTCTCTCGGAAATTCTCCCAATGTCCGGACCGCTCCCATAGGCCTTTATCCAATATGGACGGTGTACGGATTTCCAGATAGCCGTTATCGCGGAGCACTTCCCGCATGTATTGCTCCACCTGCTGCCAGATAATCCAGCCTTTGGGATGCCAAAACACCATTCCTGGCGCTTCTTCCTGAAGGTGGAACAGGTTCATCTGCTTTCCAAGCCTGCGGTGGTCGCGCTTCTCCGCTTCCTCGAGACGACGCAAATAAGCTTCCTGGTCTTCTTTCTTTGTCCAGGCGGTACCGTAAATCCGCTGCAGCATTTCATTGTGCGAATCGCCACGCCAATAGGCGCCTGCCAGCTTCATCAGCTTGAAAACCTTCAGCCGCGAAGTAGCCGGGACGTGGGGACCGCGGCAGAGGTCGGTAAAATTCCCCTGGGAATACAAGGAAACATCTTCGTCTCCCGGTATCGCTTCGATGATTTGCGCTTTGTAGTGTTCGCCCTGATTCTTGAAAAAATTAATCGCTTCGGACCGGTCCCAAATCTTGCGTTCCACCTTCAAATCGCGCGAACTGATCTCGGCCATGCGCTTTTCTATCGCGGCGAGATCCTCCGGGGTGAAAGGTCTTTTGTATGAAAAATCGTAATAAAAACCATCTTCGATGACCGGCCCGATAGTAACCTGCGCATCAGGGAAAAGCTCTTTTACCGCGTGCGCCAGCAAATGGGCGCTCGAATGCCGGATGATTTCAAGTCCCTCCGGATCCTTCTCCGTAATTATCGCCAGGTCGCCGCTGGTCTTGATGGGACTCGACAGATCCACCAGCTTACCATTGATTTTTGCCGCCAGAGCGGCACGACCGAGGCGCGGACCAATGGATTCCGCGACCTCGCGAGCCGTTACCGGCTGCTCATAGCACCGCTCAGAACCATCCGGGANACGAATGACAGTCACAACCTGTTCCTTTACAAAGTTAAACCCTGCCAGCGCGCAGGCCCGCAAAATGACCTACTTGTTCCATGTCTGTTTTACAAAGCGGATGGCGGAGCCTACCCATTCCGACTGACCAGCCTAAAAAACCGGCCTGATGCAGGACTCAAACTATAACAGCCAATCGAACGATAGGCTAGCAGCCTGTCGGACTTGAAGAATCGAAGCGAAAATGTGGCTGGGTGAGGGGGATTTTGACGATTTTGAAGACCAGTAGTNGTTCTATTGGTCGAAAAAGTGGCGGAATATAGACCAGTCAGACGCTTTTGCAGCCGATTTCCTTTAAGTCCGGCAGGCTGCCACGGAAGGACACGGCGACTGGGCTCTATACAACTTACAACTAAGCTGGCAAAAAAAACTGGCCCCGAAACAATAGACGAAAGGAGCGCCGATCTGAAATGAAGAACGACAGATGCAAAACCGATTTGCAAACCTTTCTTGCCGCTGCCGTTGCTCCAATTTTCAGATCAGGATGACTGATGTGGAATCATTGACTGGTTTCGCGCTTCAACACTTCTTCGATCTGGAGTCCGACCTCGGGCTGGCCATTGAAAACCGTTCCTGTTTTCTTTTGGCTAAGATGTTCGAGATTTGTGGTGTAAACCTGTGGGGGCAGCGAAAAGAATTTGACTTCTTTTACCAGCGAAATCGCATTTTTCATATAGAACTCGATAAATTCCCTGACTTCCGGCTTATCCGCCGACTTTATATTGACGTAAATGAAAATGGGCCGGGATAACGGTTGATAACTGCCGTCCTCCACCGTTTTCATGGAAGGAAGAACGGGCCCCTTTCCTCCGTCGACGCCGACAGCCTTAAGCTTCTTCTGATTCTCTATGTAATAGGCAAAACCAAAGAACCCCAGTCCGTTCTTGTCGCTCGCGACTCCCTGGACCAATACGTTGTCATCCTCAGAGGCTGTAAAATCGCCGCGGCTTGATTTAGCCTTGCCGACGACAGCTTCGGTAAAATAATCGAAAGTGCCTGAGTCGGAGCCTGGTCCGTAAAGCTTGAACGCCTCATCCGGCCATGAGGCATTNACCTGATTCCACCTGGTTATCTTCCCCTGAGCAGCAGGTTCCCATATTTTCTTCAGCTCTTCGACAGTGATATTTTTGCTCCAGTCGTTCCTCGGATTGATTACCACGGTCAAGGCATCGAACGCGACGGGCATTTCCACGTATTGCACCCCTGAAGCCTTGCATTCGTCCATTTCCTTTTTAAGAATAGGACGTGAGGCATTAGCGATATCGATTTGCCCCCGGCAGAATTTCTTGAAGCCGCCACCGGTGCCCGAAATACCTACCGTGACGTTGACAGCTCCGCGCTTTGCCTTTTGAAAATCTTCTGCAACGGCTTCGGTAATGGGAAAAACAGTGCTTGAGCCATCGATTTTTACTAGCGCAGCGGCCTGTGCAACACCAATGGCGCCGCTCGATATCCATGATATGGCCAAAATTCCAAGTGCGCGGGTATTCGATAATTTCACTATTTCACCCCTCAATGTCTTGATATACCAATTCTTCCTCGCGTTCGTCCATGCTAGGTCATCAATATTACAGTATTGTGACAGCGCGTTATCGTCAGGAAGCCTTTGAACAAATCCCCGCTCCGGCGCGACGGCGGCTTTGCGGCATGAAATACATATGTCCGGACAACCCTGGACCCGAGTTCACGACGGATGCTTCATCTGCCTCATTGAACAGGGGAGGCACTCTCATCCAGTGCGTCTGCCCGCACCGCATCCGCTATTCGTTCGGCCCAGTGTGTAACCTTCTGCAAGGATTTACCCTCCACCATCACCCGTATCAGCGGTTCCGTCCCGGATGCCCGCAACAGTACCCGGCCATCATTGGCAAGATCGCGTTCAGCCTCCATCTGCACGGCCTTAACCAAGGCACTCGCGCTTAAATCAAACCCTTTGCGGACCTTGACGTTGACGAGCTTCTGCGGATGAAGCGTTATATCGCGCGCAAGCTCGGCCAGGGTGTTGCCGCTATCGCGCATGGCGTGCAGTACCTGCAGTGCAGAAACAATTCCATCGCCCGTTGTATGCTTGTCCAGGCAGATGATATGGCCCGAGCCTTCCCCTCCCAGTTGCCAGCCTTCCTTCTGCAGAAGTTCCAATACATAGCGGTCGCCCACCTTCGCCCGGGCAAATGGGATATCGAGTTTTTTCAGGCCGTTTTCGACCGCAAGATTGGTCATCAGGGTTCCCGCCACGCCGCCCTTGAGTAACTCCCTTTGCTTACGGTGCTTGGCGATAATATATATCAGCTGGTCTCCATCGTATAGCTCGCCTTCGCTGCCGGCCATGATCACCCGGTCGCCATCACCGTCGAGGGCGATACCGAGATCAACCCCGTATTTTCTTACGGCCTCCTGAAGGGCGGTACCATGCGTGGCCCCGCATTCATGATTGATATTGAGACCATCCGGTTGCACCCCCACGGCCACCACGTCGGCGCCCAACTCATGCAGCACTGGTCCGGCGATTTGATAAGTAGCGCCGTGAGCACAATCAACCACGATGCGTAACCCGCGTAGATCGAGATAATTCGGAAAAGTGCTCTTGCAAAATTCAATATAGCGGCCTCTGGCATCGTTCACGCGCCGGGCCTTGCCTAGCTGTGCAGAATCCATCGACCTGATCGGAGCAGTCAAGCCCGCCTCTATCTCGTGCTCGGTCGCGTCTGGAAGCTTGCTGCCGGCAGAGGAAAAAAACTTGATGCCATTGTCTTCGAATGGATTGTGGGAGGCGGAGATCACGATGCCCGCTTGCAGCCGCAACGCCCGCGTAAGGTAGGCGACGGCTGGCGTCGGCATGGGACCGGACAGCAGCACGTCGACACCGGCCGCCGACAGGCCTGCTTGCAAGGCCGATTCCAGCATATAACCCGATATCCGGGTATCCTTTCCGATAAGCACCGCAGGGCGTTCTCCTTTGGATAAATGCCAATCCGACGACGCCAGGACCTTGCCCGCGGAATACCCTAAATGCATGACGAACTCGGGTGTGATGGGTGGTTCTCCGACGCGACCGCGAATACCGTCGGTACCAAAATATTTTTTTGTCATTTAAAGTCTCGGGGAAGAAGAAGGCGGCGATGGGGTTATTGCTTAAGGAAGCGCTGAACAAATCCTCGCTGGGCGCGTTGCTGGTAAAATCAGGAGATCATAAGGCGCGCGACAAAGGTCGTAGCCGGAACTACGATGCCAGAAAGCGCCGCGCCATGGCTCCCCAGATCGGTGGCCCAAGGAACCTGAGAAGCGGGGGTCTGGCAGCGCCGGGGAGCCAGACCGCACCATAGTACTGTTGGGGCGCCAGCAGCCCGCTACGGGGTCGCATCTTCCTCTGGAAGACACTGCTCCGCCCTGCGCGGTCGCACCATTCGCGTCGTTGCCTTTCGTGCATCCCATCCCGCAAAGCCGCCGCCGCGCCAGCGGAGATTTGTTCAGCGCTTCCTTAAGACATTCCGCACAATAACTCGCGTTCGCAACCTGAAAAAAAGATCAGCCGGACGATCAGGCAAAAAAACGCTCGGAATACTGGATGACGAGCATGGATTACGCCGTAATTTTATCGCATTGGCTGACCGTTTACCGCATTATAAACAGCTATTGCATCGCTGGTTGCCTTTACATCATGCACCCTGACGATTTTCGCTCCTTTCATGATCGCCAGCAAGGCAGCCGCAACGCTTGCCTGGACCCTGTCTCCCACTTCGCCGCCGGTAATTTTCCCCAGCATCGATTTCCGCGACAGACCCACCATCAAAGGAACTCCCATGTCCAGAAAGGAGCCGAGATGACGCAACAGCGCAATATTATGCTCCAGCGTCTTCCCGAAACCAAAACCAGGGTCTATCACCAAATGTTCCAGCGGAATACCAGCGGCACGAGCCGAATGCACCCGATCCCGCAAAAAATCCTTCACCTCTGTAACCACATTCCCATAATACGGATTGGCCTGCATGCTTCCCGGTTCTCCCTGCATGTGCATGAGGCAGGCGACCACGCCGCCTTCCGCAACTGCCTGTAGCGCATCCGGCGCTTGCAGCGCTTTTATGTCATTGATCATCGCAACACCCGCTTCTATCGACGCGCGCATCACTTCCGGCTTGGAAGTATCCACGGAAACGCAGATGTTCCTACCTACCAATGCCTCTATCACGGGCATGATACGATCGATCTCTTCGGCAGCATCTACCGGCTTGCTGCCGGGGCGCGTGGATTCCCCGCCGATATCCACTATATCCGCGCCCTGTTCCACCATGTGTTCGGCATGGCGGATGGCATTTTCCGCCGAGACCCATAAGCCGCCATCGGAAAAGGAATCGGGGGTGATATTGAGCACTCCCATTATCAGGGGACGGGAGGAAAAAGATGAGATTGATTGCCCGCGTGAACGCAAGGTAGACAGGAGACCGCAATGAAGGAACCTGATAAATAAGGCGGAATTTCCGCCTTATTTATCACGCTTCGTGCAATTAATTGGGTGGAACCAAATATCGCGGCTTACGCTTCCTGCGCCGGAGTAGCAGAGGCCGCAGGCGCCGGAGGAGGCGTGTTGTCCTTGGGCGGCGTTGCGGTAGTCTTGGAAGGTTTGGGCGGGCGCGGCGTACGGCCTTCCATGATATCGCCGATCTGTTCCGAGTCTATGGTCTCCCATTCCAGCAAGGCTTTGGCCATGACTTCGATCTTGTCGCGATTCTCTTCTATCAACCTCCGGGATAATCCATATTGAGCATCGATGATGCGCCGGATCTCTATATCCACTTTTTGCATGGTGGCTTCACTCACGTTTTTATGCGTGGTCACGGAGCGGCCGAGAAAAACCTCACCCTCGTTTTCACCGTAGACCATAGGCCCCAGCGAATCCGACATTCCCCATTGGGTCACCATGCGTCGCGCCATCTCGGTAGCACGCTCAAAGTCGTTTGAGGCGCCCGTGGTCATCTGCCCCATGAAAATCTCTTCGGCAATGCGTCCGCCGAATAGCACTGCGATATTCTGCAGAATTTCTTCGCGATCCATGCTGAACCGATCCTCGGTAGGCAGCTGCATGGTCACGCCTAGNGCACGTCCCCGCGGGATTATCGAAACCTTATGCACAGGATCGGTTTTCGGCAGCAGTTGAGCCACCACGGCATGCCCAGACTCATGATAAGCCGTATTGCGCCGCTCGTGCTCGGGCATAAGGACGGANCGCCGCTCGGCGCCCATGAATATCTTGTCCTTCGCACGCTCGAANTCTTCCATGTCCACAAGCCGCTTGTTGCTGCGTGCCGCGAAGAGCGCTGCTTCGTTCACCAGATTCGCCAGATCGGCGCCCGACATTCCGGGCGTGCCACGGGCAAGTATCTCGGCATGCACGTCGGGCGCAATGGGTACCTTGCGCATGTGGACATGCAGGATCTGCTCACGCCCCCGGATATCGGGCAGCGGAACCGTAACCTGCCTGTCAAAACGTCCGGGACGAAGCAGCGCCGGGTCGAGCACGTCCGGACGGTTCGTCGCCGCGATGACAATGACCCCTGCAGTCCCCTCGAAGCCATCCATTTCCACCAGCAACTGGTTCAGCGTCTGTTCGCGCTCGTCATTTCCGCCACCCAGCCCTGCTCCGCGCTGGCGCCCCACGGCATCGATTTCATCAATGAAAATAATGCAGGGAGCATGCTTTTTGGCCTGCTCGAACATATCGCGCACCCGGGCGGCACCCACGCCGACAAACATTTCAACGAAATCGGAACCTGATATGCTGAAAAAGGGTACCTTGGCCTCGCCCGCAATCGCACGCGCGAGCAACGTCTTGCCAGTGCCGGGATTGCCAACCATCAGCACGCCGCGCGGAATGCGCCCGCCCAGCTTCTGGAATTTGCTCGGATCACGCAGAAATTCCACCAGTTCGGAGACTTCCTCCTTGGCTTCCTCGCAACCCGCCACATCCGCAAAAGTTACCTGATTGGTGGATTCATCCAGCATCCGCGCTTTGCTTTTCCCGAACGAGAACGCGCCGCCACCTCTGCCTCCCCCCTGCATCTGGCGCATAAAGAAAATCCATACGGCTATCAGAAGCAGCATCGGGAACCATGAAACGAAAATATTCATCAGCAGAGACGGTTCCTCTTCAGGCTTGGCGTCAATGACGACGCCCGCTTTGAGAAGNTCGCTCACCATCCATGGATCGGAAGGCGTATAGGTAGTGAAACGCCTGCCATCGGACTTGGTGCCTTTGATGGTGCGGCCTTCTATAGTTACTTTCGCGATCCTGCCCTGCTTCACCTCATCGATGAATTGCGAATACTCCATCGGTGCCTGGGCCGATTGCCGCGTGCTGAACTGATTGAACACCGTCATCAGCACCAAAGCAATCACCAGCCAGATGGCCATGTTTTTAATGAGATTGTTCAAGATAACTCCTTGGCTCGCGCCGTCAATGCCCTTGAATATTTCATTCTAAACCCATTTTGAGATTTATAACAGCGTGGAATACCGCTGCAGCAGGCGTTCGCCCCACCGCCAAAGACCCAGCCTCATGCTCGTCAGACGGTTTTGATCATTGCATCTAATAGCGTTTTCCAATCCCCAGTAAATAAAGTTCGCTGCTTCTATCACGGGATGCTTCCGGCTTGCGCGTTACCACCTTGTTGAAATCCAGCCGCATCGACCGCAAAAACTCCTGGAAGCCCGCTCCTTGAAATACTTTGACGAGAAACGCGCCGCCGGAGTTCAATTGCTCCCTGCTGAATTCGAGCGCCAACTCCGCCAAATACATGCTGCGGGCCTGATCACTTGCCGCTATACCCGTTATATTAGGGGACATATCCGAAATTACAAGGTCAACAGGAGATTTTCCGAGTGCATTTTTGAGTTCTGCCAGAACCCCGGATTCCGTGAAGTCTCCCTGTATGAAGGTCACTCCCGGCAATGGTTCCATCTCGTTCAGATCCAGCGCCACGATCTTGCCTCTTTCACCCAGCTTGGGCGCAGCCACCTGGGACCACCCACCGGGAGCGGCGCCGAGATCGACTATCGTCATGCCGGAGCGAAAAAGGCGATCATGTTTCGCAATTTCAATCAGTTTATAGGCTGCGCGGGAACGGTAACCTTCTTTTTTTGCCTGCTTCACGAAGAAATCGTTTACATGCTCGTTCATCCAGGCCTTGCTGGTCTTGGCACGCTTCATCACTTAAAATGAGGTTTTTTCGGAAAATCCATGTTGACACTTACACCTGCACTCCGGCGGGCACTCGCCGCAACGGCTCATGGCATGCGGCCGGTAGTGATGATTGGCGAGGCGGGACTCTCCGAAAATGTCATGCATGAACTGGATCTGGGCCTTAAAAGCCATCAGCTGATCAAAGTCAAGGTTTCCGTTGGAGAGAGGAAAATTCGAAATGGTTTGCTGGACGAGATATGCCGGCGCCTTGCGGCCGCGCCCGTTCAGCATATCGGAAAAATCCTGGTTATCTATCGACCGGAACCGGAACGCGCGGCACCCGAGCCGANGGCGCGATTCGAAAGGAAGAAATCGGATGGAAGAAATACCGAGAAACCCGGCATCAGTTCTACGCTTCCTAAACGTATTTGACGTCCAGGATCTCATACTCCCTTATACCACCGGGCGCCATGACTTCCGCCACATCCCCGGGATATTTGCCTATGAGTGCGCGTGAGATCGGAGAACTGATGGAAATCTTTCCCTCTTTGATATCGGCTTCATCGTCGCCGACGATCTGGTAGGTTACCATGGTGGAACTGCTCATATCTTCGAGGTCGATCGTAGCACCAAATACGCATGCTCCACCAGCATCGAGCAACGCCGGATCGATGATCTGCGCGTTGGAAAGCTTGGCTTCCAGTTCTGCTATCCGGCCCTCGATGAAACCCTGCCGTTCCTTGGCGGCCTCGTATTCGGCATTTTCAGAAAGATCGCCATGGGAGCGCGCTTCCGCCAGAGCCGCGATCACTGCGGGCCTCTGGACGGTTTTCATCTCGTGCAATTCAGCGCGCAGCTTCCCTGCGCCTACCACTGTCAAGGGGATTGTGCTCATTATCTATGCTACCTTCCTCTATTCCATCTTCCCGTTAAATCCGATATTCAGATCCGTGCTCGACTCGCACTGCGGTTCGACAGTTGAACTTGTTGCAGTAGAATCAGCAGAATCCGGCCCGGAGCACTCAGCGCTGGAGAGCCGCGATACGCTTTCCTGCTGCTCATGCAGTTCCTGCAAGCTATAAGCCTGCAATTCCCCCATTCCCGCCATGCCGATGCACGCNGCCCTCGCCCCGGCTAAAGTGGTGTAGTACGTCACCTTTGCCTGTAACGCGGCGTGACGAATGGAATAGGAATCCTGGATCGCACTCCGCTTGTCCTCCACTGTATTGATTATCAGGTCCATTTCCCCGTTCTTTATCATATCGACGATGTGGGGACGGCCTTCAGCAACCTTGTTCACCGGCGTTACTCCCAGATCCGCGGCAAGCAGTACAGCAGCGGTACCGCGGGTAGCATAAAGGCTGAACCCTAGTTGCGCAAGATTTCGAGCGATTTCCACGACGCGCGGCTTGTCCGATTGCCGCACGCTGATAAACACCTTGCCCGCCGAAGGAACCCGGACTCCCGCAGCGAGTTGCGACTTGACAAATGCCTCGGCAAAAGTTTTGCCCACTCCCATTACTTCGCCGGTGGATTTCATTTCCGGCCCCAGTATCGTATCGACGCCTGGAAACTTGATAAAGGGAAATACCGCCTCCTTCACTGAATAGAAGGATGGGATTTGTTCCCCAACGATATTCTGATGCGCGAGCGTTCGCCCGGTCATGCTCCGTGCCGCAATCTTTGCAAGCGGCAATCCGGTTGCCTTGGACACGAACGGTACCGTGCGCGATGCNCGGGGATTAACTTCCAGCACGTACAGGATGTCGCGCTGGATGGCGAATTGCACGTTCATCAACCCTACCACTTCGAGCGCCCGCGCCATCGCCGTGGTCTGGCGCCGCAACTCGTTGCGCATGGCAACGGACAAACTGAAAGGTGGCAGCGAGCATGCCGAATCGCCAGAATGCACGCCAGCCTGTTCGATGTGNTCCATAATACCGCCAACCAGCACCGCTTCGCCGTCGCAGATCGCATCAACGTCCACTTCAACNGCATCATTGAGAAAATGATCCAGAAGCACGGGCGAATCATGCGAAACCTTTATGGCTTCCCGCATGTAGCGTTCGAGATGGGCCTGCTCGTGAACAATCTCCATGGCACGGCCTCCCAGCACGTAGCTGGGCCGCACCACGAGCGGGTATCCGATCTCGGCAGCCGCGGCGAGCGCCGCTTCCGCAGTACGCGCAGTACGATTGGCCGGCTGCCTGAGGTTCAACCGCTCCAGCATCTTCTGAAAACGCTCACGGTCTTCGGCGCAGTCGATCATATCGGGACTGGTGCCTATGATAGGCACGCCGTTGTCCTCCAGATCGCGCGCAAGTTTCAGCGGAGTCTGGCCGCCATACTGTACGACCACACCGGAAGGTTTTTCCACCGCCGCGATTTCAAGCACGTCCTCGAGCGTCAACGGCTCGAAATAGAGCCGATCCGAAGTGTCGTAATCGGTAGAAACCGTTTCAGGATTACAGTTGACCATGATGGTCTCGAAACCATCCTCCCGGAGAGCCAGGGCAGCATGCACGCAGCAGTAGTCGAACTCGATGCCCTGGCCGATGCGGTTGGGCCCGCCTCCCAGAACCATGATCTTGTCCCTGGTAGTGGGCAAAGCCTCGCATTCTTCCTCATAGGTGGAGTACATGTAAGCGGTTCGCGTGGCAAACTCGGCAGCGCACGTATCAACACGCTTGTAAACGGGCCGCAGGTTGAGCTGGTGGCGCCGGACACGAATCTCCGTTTGGGTCGAATTCAACAATTTAGCCAAACGCCGGTCCGAAAAACCGCTGCGCTTCAGTTTGCGCAACGCCGGCAGATCAAGATCGTCGAGGGATTTCCCCGCAAGAACCCGCTCCTGCTCGACCAGGTCTTCGATCTGCGCCAGAAACCAATGGTCGATACGCGTATGCTGATGAATTTCATCGCGCGGCATTCCGCAGCGAAACGCATCGGCGACATACCAGATCCGCTCCGGGCCGGGATCACCAAGCTCAACCTCAATGGCTTCGATATCCGACGTCTTTTCGTCGAGGCCATCAGCGCCGATCTCGAGCCCGCGCAACGCTTTCTGGAACGATTCCTGGAAAGTGCGCCCTATGGCCATGGTCTCTCCGACCGACTTCATCTGCGTGGTAAGCCGGTCGTTGGCCTGGGGAAACTTCTCAAAGGCGAAGCGGGGAATCTTGGTAACGACATAATCGATGGAAGGCTCGAACGATGCGGGCATGGCGCCGCCGGTAATATCATTCCGGAGCTCATCCAGCGTATAACCCACCGCCAGTTTGGCAGCCACTTTGGCAATGGGAAAACCCGTCGCCTTGGAAGCGAGCGCAGAGGAACGGGAGACTCTTGGGTTCATCTCAATGACCAGCATGCGGCCATCCTGNGGATTGATGGCAAACTGGACATTCGAGCC
>JGI26532J50257_10000325_pt1 | contig 26802 bp, 26 predicted proteins | sample ThiBiot_500_plan_FD_50257 | JGI IMG/M metagenome (IMG submission 50257) | reverse complement strand
GTGTGTGTGTTTACTTATGTGTGTATTTTCCCAGATCATGGGTTAGAATAGACAGCAGAAAATACAAACATAAAAAGTGTATATTGTAGTTTATACTCGCGTGTTTTTTTTTCTTCTTGTTTTCTTTTTCTGTCAATCAGGTTGTTATCATTTTTGTCTCTTTTTCTTTTCTTTCATTTTTTTTGCTTTTTTTTTGCTATTCATATTGCAAACTTAATGAAGTCCTCCCGAGTTTTGATCCAGGTTTTTTTTTGTTTTTTTGTTTTGCTATTTGAATATGTTTATAACTATGCAAAAAAAGAGAAAAAAAATNCGATTTTTTTTATGGGATTTTAATCGGAGGTGTGAAGGTGAAATGCGCGTATGATTGAGATATTAGTGTAATACTTTGTTCTTGAAGAGAAAACGAATAGTAACCTTTGATTATGATTGCTTAATTTCAAACGATTGCACTTTTTTTTTCTTTCATTTCTGNATGTTATCGCTACGGTTGACTTCGTCGAAAGGTATTTATGGATAATGAAAAAAGAAATTTCGTAGTTCGTTCTTTTTCTATTCTATTCGTAGAAACGAAAGTCGAAAAATGTAAAGATTCGTTTGAATGAGTGAATTACGGTCTCAATCTACACGATATTTAATCAGTGAAAAACATTTATCCTTCGATAATCGTTTTCTGATTACTGATGAATCAGGCAGTGTACATTACAAAGTTAATTCGACATTTTTTGCACTCGGTGATAAACTGTCAATATTCGATCAACATGAAAATGAATTAGTACGCATTCGTCAAAATTATCCACATTTTCATTTAACCTATAAAGTCTATTCGATTCAAAATGGTNCTCTTGATAAATTAATTGCATCAGCAAAACGAACGGGTCCATTATGGCAACATAAATTAGAGATTAGTTCGTCACATGGTGAATATATATTACAGAAAAACGGTGGTGTGTCCTCAAATATATATAATCTAACTAAAAATGGAAATCTTATTGCTATTGCAACAAAAGATGTTTCACCAACGAAGAGTTTATATTGGATCGATATTGTTGATGATCGAGAACCACATCTTTTTATATTAACAGTGATTATAATACTGTCATGTGCACAACGAGTGCCGGGCAATCCAATTGCAAGACCACCGGTGAATACGTCGAAAATATGATTTGTAAAAAATATGTAATTGTTTTTGTATATTAATAAAAAAAACAAAAATATTGCAAACGTGAATTTATTTCACAGAAGTCTATTATCGAAATTTGAATCTAAAGAACATAACTATTATATGTATAAAGATATCGTTTGTCTCAAAGATGTTATATTGATTGATCTCGTTTTCATACAACAAAAAAACCATTAATTACAACAAATAATTTATTAAAAAAAACGCCTTTGAATATGACAGAGTTGACGGATTTTCTTTCTCGGTATTACCAAATNGCGATGATGATGATTAACTATCGTTCACGAATCTTGAATTTGCTCTATTTAATGTTGTAATCGATACAGAAATTGACATTGATTGTATCCTTGAATCTCTATTTACATAGTATGCAAATCACACCTGTTTTCTGTCAGCAGTAAAAGTCTTCTAAATACTAGCAGATAAGAAAAGAAGAAGAATAACAACAACAACAACCATAACTAATTCTCTCTTATATTTCTTGTATGTCACAAGCAATTCCAAGTCGATTACGGCATGACAATTGCTGGCAGCTAACTAACACCAAACGAGATTATTTGTATATACAAACGAACGCTTATTGAACATCTATTATTTTTTCTTATATTCTTAAGAAAAGAAAGTTNTCGTTGTTATTTCCTANCGGNTCTACTACGTGTATATGCGTATCCTCTTGAGCTTGCATCATCATCNTCTTCTTCTTATACGTCGATAAATACGTATATTCCGTTTGAACTATGTTTAGTTGATCATTCCAGTATGTATATCATTCCTATATTTCACTGATGATCTCTTTCTCTAGTCCATAGATCACGTTCATTAGTACTCGTTTTGCTTATATAAGAATATATACGTATAATCAGATATTTACTGATCGACGCAGTATACGCGTGTCGTATCTTAATACATCATATTTGTTGGCTGGAGCAAGTGAGATAAGTTCATACAATTCATCTTGTTTTGTCGTTCGTCTTCGTTCTATATTATATCGACAACAGAATCGTCTTCATTGCGTATTCTCTCGATACTTCTGCCGTTGAATTATTTGCTTATCATCATAGAGAACGGACAATTCTTATATGTACATATATACGCACACAAACGGCGTACAACTTGCATAATCATCTGTTGTAACTGGCTGTATATTGAGACCATATCCTAGCAGGACATTAATAGGAGACAAAAGAAAAATAGAGAGAAGCACGAAGAAGAAAAAGAAGACGCAGAAGAAGACAATTTGAGAGTGTAGAGAGCTGAACCGTTTGTCGTTTATAGTTATAGGGAAGAATAATCTGTAAACGTCGATTGATTTTGTCTTGATTCTTCTCGTGAGAATCGCATCAGAGTAGATAGACATCATCAACAACAGATAGACGATCTTCGGCAATGAAAACTAAAAGAGAAGGATATTATTTGATGAGTATGCGGTGAATCCTTGATGTGTCTTCTTGTTGTTATTTCCATTGATAGTAATACCTTAGTTCTATATTCTGGATGACAAGTAAATTGCGCGCTTCTTACTAACTCTGATATACTTTTAGTTTTTTTTGCCTGTCTACTTGTTGTACGTTCGATTCTCGAATGGCTGCTTTTGGTATCTCATTTCCGAAACTTACTTTACGTCGATCGAAGAAAACTAATAGTACCAATACTGTTGCAGCAACACCAACAGTAAATACTCGTACTCTTTCGTTATCAATTAAAAATGTGCCAAGTCAACCGATTCATTACGATGTTTCAACAACAACAATCAAGAAAAATTCATCTCCTATCACAACAATTCTTGCAATNGACGGTGAAACTAAACAATTGCCGAAAACTCTATCTGTTTTCAACGAACTTCGACTTGATGATGGTACGGATGAGAATAAAAATTGTTTTTATGATGTTGTTTTTTAATTATATTCTTCTACGTGCTTAGGAATGACAGACAACAAAGAAAAACAAAGCAATTCAACTGATATCATTATTCCTTCATCATTTTCTCCCATGAGTCCGATGGATTATCGTTCTGATATTGAATTTCATATGGATCGAGATTTTAAAAGAATGTTACATGACCGTAAAACTAACGATAAACTATCGTCAGAAGACTGTCGATCCAATCATACATTTACACCGCCAACATCAAGTTTAAGTCAGAATTCATCGTCGTATGATGTGCATTTAACATCATCATCATCGATTTCTGTCGATGTACCTCAATTAAAATATGCTATAGAAAAATTTCTTACTGATGATGATAATCCAATCTATCAAGTTGCTGAAGAATTTTCTTCAGGATTTGTTCTTTCTCATCAAGGTACAAAAAATGACATTTTTGAGTTCGTTATTTTTAATCGAACTATTTTCCTATAGATCAAAATGTCAATGCGAATAGTCTTGATACAAAAAAATCTGATTCAAAAGATCAAAAACATGATAGAAGAGTTGACATTGAATTTCATTCGGCANACGAAAGGAAATCATCTCAATCTCTGTCAATGACNAACAACATGAAATGGTATGTGAGTGAATTACGTATTCATCGACCGTTCATTTATCAAACAGCATGGACAGACGGACAAAACAATAAATATAATCGAAGAATTAGCCATTCAGTTAGTAATCTTCATCAAGTTTATGATATTTTCAATCGACAACATGATAATAAAATTAGAAAATCAAATGATATTATTTATTCAAGTTTATCTGTACAAAATGTTCTTCATTTACCAGAACATCCACATGATCATCAATCGAACGATAAAGTTCTAATGAATAATCATTTGTCATCAACAAACAATGATCTTCGGCAAATATACAGTGATGATGAAGAACCACAATTATCACGTAGAGTTTTTCTTTCATTGAATGGAATTCATTTCGAAGAACTTTTCTTTTAGCTTTAACCGTTCGAAAAATAGTAAATCGACATTCACCAAAGGATGATACTTTAATTCGAAATGAATCTGTTAAAAAGAAACTATTCGATATATTAAATGATGATGAACTTGAAAATGCTTGTTTGGAAGATATGAGTCAAGAATTCGATCAAATATCTCTCGATCCTCGTCCACCAACATCACATCGAGATATTCCAACTTTAAACTCATTTTCATCATCATCCGATGATGCTCTCTATGCTTCACCTTCAAACGAACTTTCTCCAGTATTTATACCACCGCCGCCACCACCACCAATTTCAATATCTTACAGCGAAAATCTTTCTCAACCTCATCCAAATACAATCGAACGATTCTTCGGTCGATCACGTTTATTAACAACAAGTCTCGACAAAATTCCCACGAATAATAATAATAATAATAATAATTGTTCAACTCGTTCATCTTCATCATGTCTTGTTCCATCAACAGACGAACAATTGCGTCCATCATGGTCGACATCGCCAACTCCACATTGGCGTACCGATGAACAAAAACTACCACTGCCAACAATACTAAAGCGATATTCATCGATGGATGTCGATCGTATAAGTGAAACAGACTCTAATCGATTTCTAAATAGAAATGATACTGAGTTCAATGTCAACGAAGAGAATAAGTATATGCATAAGCAAAAGCATGTCAGTTATTCACTAATGAATACATCAACATCGCTTGTTGATAGTCCTTCAACAATTCTTCCGATTATCCGCGATAAATCGTCAAATCTTGTTATGTTTATTTAAACGAAACAAAAAAGTATGACTGCTTCAATGTATTTACAAAATGTCGTTCTTTTCTTTTCCTCTGAATTGTATTGCAATTACGTATATTTGACAACAAATTTTTTTTCTTTTTTGTAATTTTCACATTTTAGAATAGATCATGTAACGATCACCTATTTTTCATTCAAGTATAATATAACCATTCTTTATATTTGTATTCTCAAATAAATTGACACTGTATGTGATTAATAGACAGTCACAAGGTCGTTTAGCATCAATAAAAAGTACTAATTTCTACCAGATGACAATCGTATTTAAGACTCGATAGGACTAACGATGAAGGATATTGTGATTAGATCTGTCTATCGATTGTCGGTCGTCCTTCGAGTGTCTATAATCTGATACTCTAATTTGAAAACGATATTTTTTTATTAATTGGCGCGTATATAGAAATAAATTAAATAATAGAGATCATAAAAATAAATAAATAAAACTAAGAGAAATATTTCAAATGGATGTGTTGTTATGTTTTCTTCATTGTTTAAAAAGAAAATCTTGCGAACAAATTCATTATTCTTTCTATTGCTAAATAAATCGTTCATGCGATGGAATATCATTCTCTCTCATTAATATCAATATGTGACTCAACAACTTCTCAACTAGCATCCAAACAACTAAATGTGAATACAACAGATCCTATGAAACATCGAAATCAATCGTCTCATTCGACAACAACAAGTCTAGAAACGGATGAATCAATAGGAAAAACTCGTCAAATTCAAAGACAAGAAGCACGACCTTTAGGCACTTGCGTACGTAAATGTGGTCAATGTCGACAATTGAAACATATTCTCTTAGCGGAATGTACTGTTTGCTCTCGAATGATGGATATTGATTTAAAAGATTGTAAATGTCAAATACATACGAATAAAAAGAATAACATTGATTATTTGATTTGTTCGACATGTAATAATGAATTAACACTTGATGGATATATTATTTGTGCTAATCGAACATGTCAAACATTATTATCTGGATTAATTAATAATGAGAATACGAATGATAATCAAGAGACAAATTTACTTTCATCAAATCTTACGAATATATCTTATCCAAAATCAGCCTATCGAACAGTAGCTCTACAAGTCAATACATTGATAAATTTGTCACCACTTCAACGTTTGCCATCGTCAACGTCATTGAATGATATTGAAAAGAATATGACAAGAGATTTTAATTCGAATCAACCAACAAAATTGGCATTACAATCGGATGACTATTCAGATTTGAGTGCAACACCGAAATCACCTCGATGTTTAGGCATAATCAAATCTCGTAAACATCGCGATCGTTTATCTGCTCTACTACCAATTCAAACGAATGAAACATGTCAAACAGAATTAAGTTGTTTAGTCGATGCAGATAAAATGATTTCAAGTGAAAAGATATTAAGTAGTAGTGCCATTGAAACGAATCAATCGAATAAAATTGAACGTCAAATTCAAGTCAATACAATAAAAGATACGTCTGATGATTCTTTTGAGAGCAGTGAAAATGATTCAACGAATAGTTTCCTCAACGATGAAAGAATCTTACAGGCAATTACTAATAGAGATGGTAAATCAATGAGAATATTTTCAAATCATATCGATAATTATGTAGGTCAACGATGGTCAGAATTTATTAGTCAACTTATTCATGAACATAATAATTTATCACCTAGTAAAATGGCACAACAACTACTTGATACTGTATGAAATGGATATTTTCTTGTTTATTTTTAAAATTCTTGCTCATAGATCGAACGATTGCATTCCAATGGAAATTTGAATAGTTTAACAACAGATCAATTACAACGTAAAGTTCNTTATGCAATGTCTCAATTGAAACATATGGATGAACAATCCTATTTACAAAATAGTCTTAAAATAACTAAAACAAATCATTCAAGACGAAATAGTGATTGTAATGGTCGAGTCGATTTAGCAGTAACTGTTCGACAAATTGACAAGCCTCATCCAAATCAATCGACTACACGAAATGATCCAAATTGGAAACCCTATGTTGATCGTTTGTTTGAACAAGGTTATTCAGCTGATGAAATTCAACAATTATTACANGAAGCAGCTCAATCAACGGGACTCTATGATGACCGTCGTTTGCAAAATGTTTACGATTATATAAAAACAAGATCCAATCAAAACGACGACGATATATCGTCTCTAGGGATTCAATTTTTGGCAAATACAACCGATGATAATGACAATCAACCGCAAGATTTTTCAGCGATACCAAACAGTCCGAACAAATCGGATATTGTTCTAAAAGAAATGTCGAATAAAACATCGGTGATCGATTTAAATGAAAGTAGTTCATCTGTGAAATCGGTTTCTAATCTCGATCATGAAGAATCAATCGAAGATTTACCAGTAAATCCCATAGAACAAAAACAAACGAAAGAATCAAGTAAAGATGCGATTAAATCGGTACAAGATCAAGAAGTTCATAAATCTCAAACATTGCAAGTCAATGAAACTGTTCTTCCGTCTCCAAACACGGAATTATCAGAAACTGAATTCAAATTGAACCGTTTGATGAATAATTTTGAATCACAAATGATTGAATCGAATGATTTCGATCGTGATAAAATTCCGTTATTAATGAATGAATACATCGAAAACTTGANGAAAGAAAAGAAACTCGAAAGAATTTCTCGTCAAAAATTAACTGATGCCATTTCTCTTTTACAAGAACAAAAAAAAGTAACTGTACCAATTAAAATCGATCGCAAAAATCCATCATTCAATCAATATATATCACAAATAACCAAAATCCAAACAGATACTTCAGGTAATATCATCTCTTTAAATTTATTGCATGAAATGACATGGAAACGAGTTTAGAATCAGTTCCAGCAAATCAACCATCACCTGCTAATGTCGTTGATTCGCGTCATATATCTGTCAATGCTTTGCAACACTTGCTTATCGGTTCTACACAACATATTTCACTAAAATCAAATGATTTCGAAGATCAATTTATCAGAACGTCAAAGTAATTTGATCGATGTATCTTCACCAGAATCAGATAATCTTTATCAGACAGCTAGTAGGTGTTCAATAGTTTTTTTTTGTTTAACTAAATCTTAAGATTACACTTAAAAAATAGATTCAAATGATATCAATACAAAAGATAGCAACCATTCACAATCGTCTGTATCCAATCAACAAGAAACAGATGTTATTCAACTTGGAGAAGAACATGCTAAACAAATTGTCGTTCCTCGAAGACAGAAATCTCTATTCGAACAGATATATCAAATAGTACAATCTAAGATATTATCCAATCAAATATTAACGCCGTTGAAACGATTGTCGAAATCAGAAGAACAAATTCTAAATGAAAGTCCAGTGAAATCTTTAGATTTAGATCCTAATCAAGATGATACATCTCAACAATCATTTTCTAATATTCTTTCACCGAATAATACTCCTAATCAAGACAAACAATCGTCATCATCGTCGTCTTCGGCTATTACTAATGAAGCAACACAATCTACAGCGAGTCCAATTTCTTCGTATTCAATTGATCATTCTTCACAGCAGATAGAACAATCAACAGCAACTGATCAAAATGATGCATCGTCCATTGAAGATAAATTCGAAACACCAGCTGATGAATACAGAATTAGAACCAACGAAACTTCAAATTCAGAAATGAATATTCAGTCATCATCACCCTCAAATACAGATGAAGTAGTGTTAAGAATACTTCTTCAATCTAAAAGTTTTTAAAAAAAAAAACTTATCTCATTTATAGCATATTGACAAATTAGAATTGTTTTCTGCTATTTCATCTAAAATGTCAACTCTTCAGAAACATATCGAACAAATACAGTTGCCTATTACTTCACCACATCTAAATACTTCGAATTTAGTGCAACTGAAATCGTCTATAACATCTTTGGAACATTCAAACGAATCTATTTCGCCTAATAAAACACCATCACTCATGTCCACGGAAGAAAATAATACTAAATCAAAATCTGTTGATGAAAATTCAGTTGAAGTAGTCAAAGATAATGAGCTTTATACACCAACACTATTATCAACAGATAAAAGTGTTCAACAACGAACCACTAGCACTATTCTTTCACCATCACGAGTTCCTGTAATATTCGTTGAGTATTATTCAAAATATTTCTATTGTTCATAAATTTATAGAGAATTGAATACGATCAATACGAAAAAGTTAATACACCATCAACGCACTCAGTGAAATCTGTGATACCTACTCCAAAGTAAAAACAGATAGACAGATGTACTCAGCAGTAAGAAACGATCCTCTTCTTCTTTTTGGTTTAGTAATGTACCATCAATAAAAGCAACTGAAAATAAACGCTTGAGCGTTACACATATAATCATTGAAGAACCATCGGGTAAACTATTTTGATCTTCAAAACTATGTCATGAGAACGAGATAATATCTCTCGTATTCACAGAAGCAACAACACCGGTCTTAGATGAACATACAACTAGCATTGATGATAGTGAAAACCTTAATCAACCGTCGAAAGTTCCTTCTCAAGATATTCAAAGTACAAAACTAGACAAAGAGATATCCTCTATTCATTAAAAGATTCCATAGATCCATCACCATTCGTGTCTCAGACTTCTTTCAATTCTAAGAATACTGAATTAAATGCTGACAATCAAAAAACACCTACAGAAAGTCGTAGTGAATCTGAAGTAAGCTATCGTCAATTATGCTGCACAATTGACACTAATTTTAATCCATTTATTGCAGCAATCAATTTCGAAACATGACAGTTCACATTCGTCTTCCTCAAAACGAAAAAGCCCAGCGAATTTAGAAAGTTTAATTAAATTATGTAAGACAATAATAGATAGGCTGATTATTAATTCCTTTCACATATTCAGTACCATCACCTCCGCAACCAAAATCTTCAGAAAACTTCTCGAGTTCAACAGAAGCAACTTCAGAAGACGAAGAAGTATCCATTGATTTACTTCATATCTATAAACAAAAGAATTTCTTCTAGAAAACTCCTTTGCATATCATCGAAGATAATAAAAAATATCAAGAACATACAGATAAACAACATCTTTCACCACTGATTTTAAGTTCAGATGTTAAACAAATAAAATCATCTTCTACAATCGTAACAAAAACTCATTCAGCTACATCGAATATCACCAATGTTTTACCATCGACCAGCAAAAATCTAAAGAAAGAACCACAAAAAATTCCATCTCGTATTTCGAGAATATCGAATAAAATTAAGAAAATACCATCTACTACCACCACTACTACTACGACGACGACGACTAGTAGTTCTTCATTATTTAATTTGGTTGCTCTAACTGAGTAAAATTGATTAAAGTTATTATGACGGCTTATGTCTGTTTTGTAGTATTACTTCCAATGATTATCACGAAAGACAAAATAATAAAACATCTTCCCAATCCAAACAATCCTTGTTTTTCAATAATCCATCAAAAAGTTTAACTTCATCGATACCAAAGATTCTCACGAAACGATCGTCGATCAAACAAACTTCAACAACTGCACAATCAATCCTACCTAATCAAATTGTATCAATTACAGATCTAAGCAGATCTTCAAACAATACAATGACTACGGATCGTTTGCTAACAACTCATTCAACGATCAGTGATCAAGAACCAAAACATAAACGAACATTAAAAAAACCGATCCAATTTTCAACATCATCGAAAAAGATACAACAAAATCAAGAAGATATTACTCGATTATTTCCTACGCATCAATCAATCGATAAAAAACAACGACGACGAAAAAAAACCAATCGAAATTCGACGAAATGTAAGTCGATTTAATTTCNCCGCATATAACTAATCTTTCATATTTTACAAGTGCCTACGATTGAACAACTATCCGACGAGAATCGCTTTCCATTCTATCGTCCTATCATTCGTCTTCCTGTTTCTCAAATAGAAAGATTCGAATGTGGAACCATAGGACCTTATCTTCATCCTTGTTCTGTCGCTCATCAAATCCTCTCCTTGCCATCGATCAACGAACGTCAACCGCAATCGTTCGAACAACAAGATCATCAACCAGTCGAAACATTTACCGATCGATTGTATTCTCTAATGTCATCCGAAGATGATCAAGATAAACAAGCATTCGAATCCATTCTCAATTGGCAACACCAACGTCCTCAATCAAAATGTGATGAAGATAAATTTCGATATATGTTCATCTTAGATAAACCAACGGACAGTTCAGTTGTTCGTGGAAAACAATATCCAATTCTAGCCGATGAAATCGATATGATTGATGATCCAAATTCGTGCACAATTGTTAACGAATGGGCATTTGCTGATTTAGTCAAATCAGAACGTGAAAAGTATCAAACGAGCTCAACAACTCGATCCGAACAACTATTGAATTCGAATAAACGCATTAAAATCTTTTTACAAAAACGATCATTAACACAGTTCGAAGAAAATATTCTCAAAGAAGTTGACATAATCAGTGTTGTCGATCGTCGAACAATTCTTCTGCATATTCCATCGATTACAGTTGACAATCAAGTTTTTGTTAAAAATCGAAAATTTAAATGTGATCAAACATTTGATCAAAATTCACCTGCTGACACGTTATATCAATCAACTCTATCTCCATTAATCGACAAAGCCATCAGTGGAAACAAGTAAACACACAATCGAAAGATCTTTTTCCTCACTCGAACTATTTTTATTTAATTCACGCATAGATGTTTGTGTTTCATTGGCGGAGGTAAATATTCGGGCAAAACTTATCTTCTACGTAGTCTAGTAGATTTATTTGCCATGGATTTAATGAAACTTTTCTCGACCTATGATATTTATATAAAATTTCTCGGAATTTGTCATAATCGAATGATTGATATCTTACAAAATTATTCGCCTATTCGTTTGGTGAAATCATTGAATTGGAATTTAGTGCCGAATCATGAATTTCATATTGCAAATTCTGATGATCTTGAATGTATTATCAATCAAATAAAAAAACGTCGTCGATTTCTTCATCAAATCATTGAAATCAATTTTCGAGACAAAGAAAAACCGAAAACAATCGGTTCATTGATGATCATTGTCCTTGCATCATCACAATACGTCTACACAAGAAATCTATGTTCACATCGACGAAAATTTCTAATTAATTCTCTGAATAAAACAATTCTCTCATTTAAACGAGCATTAATTCATCTACGACAAAATCCTGAACAGATTCGAACAGGTTCGAAANCAGTTTATCACAATTCTGCGTTATCGATTGTTTTTAGCGTTTAATAACGATCTTCTGACTCGATTAATTCAACCGTATATATTTCATGACCAATCGTATGTGTCCTATATTGGAACATTAAATCCAGGTCACCGACATCGAATAGCAACGAAATCGACGTTAGATTTCGCGCGTAATCTTCGGTTTTGTTTGAAACGTATTCGAAAAAATCACCGACGTCAACAACAATTGAACGTCTCGCCAAGAATCATCAATAGAGAAATTGATGAAATCGATGAACAGATATTATAAAAACAAAAATGTTTTGTTTTTTTTCGTTTCTCTTCATATGTCAAGTGGATGGTAGTACACCGTTATAAAATTCGCTCGCGTGATCGACGAGAAGGAAGAGAAGNGAAGGAAGGTGAGGGTTNTCTTCTGAAGGTCAATTCATGCGGACAGTTTATTTTATAGATTAGTGACATCTACGNNACAGATGANAAGTTTTTGTAGAATAAAATTGAAAAATCTTTTCTAAATCGATTCGAATGAAAACTGAACAAATGAAAATTTCGAGATTTCCATCGAAAATAGATGTCATTANGAGTGAATCGATTGGTTGTCCCAAAAAACAAACACACGCTGATTTAACACCTTTCAAAAAAGTCACCATTTCAATTTTTTATTTACTCATTCGGTTACACAGGTCAGTTGCTTGTTGTCTGTGTTCTCGAGATGGGGCGTTTGAGTATATTTCTCGGCCTCGGACTTCATCTTCTCTGTCTCATCATAACAATTCAATCAGCTTCTGAACAATCTGATATTTTTTCTGACACGAACAATTTCAATGACAATGGCGATACACTTCTCATTTACGATCGACAAAACGAACTCGAACATGACACACCATTGAATCATTCGATTCATCGTCGACAAATCCCATTAAACATTGCCACATCTCAATTTGCACGTATTCCTATCGTGCCATCGTATATTGTCATTGGTCCGCGTACAGTTCGGCCAGCACAATTAGTCGCATTGAGCGTGACCATACTTCGCGATGAATGGAATCCCATGACTGTCAAAGCATTGATATCGAACGATGACACCGATGTTGCTGCTGTTGAAGATTTATTCTACGTTGGCGTTCCACGGACATTGGAAATGCGCATACCGAACAATGTCCGTAGTGGCACATATCGTTTGACACTTGAAGGCAAATTGTTAACTGGCGAGCAGAAATTCTACAATGTTTCACAATTGATTTTCGAACAAAAAGCCGTGACAATTCTGATTCAACTCGATCGGCCGGTTTATCGACATGAAACTGTCGTACAATTTCGTTGTATTCCAATCTATCCGGATTTAAGCGGATATTATCATACAATCGATGTTTATATTCTCGGACCGTCGGGACATATTCTTCGTAAATGGGAAAATCAACAGACAACAGCCGGAATGGTTGCACTTGAATATCCGATCAATGATGCGCCACCCGAAGGCATTTGGTCGATAAAATGTCGTGTCATGGGCTATGAAGCCGTTAAAACATTTGAACTCTATGAATTTTACTCTCGAAAATTCGAAGTCAATGTTACTGTGCCGTATTATTTGCCTACGGATTCGCCAGGTGTCGGCGGAATCGTGACAGCGAACTATTCGACTGGCATGGGCGTACTTGGTTACGCTCGAGTTGTTGTTCGTGCACGTGATATGTCGATTCCATACGATCCACGTGGATATCCATTGCCCGATGTTGAATTCGATCGATCAACACCATCGTTTGTAACAAACATCGATGATTTCAATGGTGTCGCTGGTTTCTTCATTCCAATTGCGACTATTCGCACATTAATTCCGGATTTAGATGGCAAAGAACTTCTTATAACGGCACTTGTCTACGATCCTTGGTGGAATGAGACAAATAATGGCACGACGGTCGTGTCCTTTTATACACCGGGCACACATCTGTCGTTTCTCGGTGGACCATCGATGGTTTTCAAGCCACGGATGCTTTTCACGACTTATATAGCCGCAGTTAATTCTGATGGAACGAAATTTCCGCCGGGCCTCGGCCGATACATTCGTGTTTATACAGAATCAGATGCTGGACCAACTCAACCGTATATGGACTACCCTATCGACTCGACGGCTATAGTTCAGCATACGTTCTTAGCTCCAGCTGATCCTGCCATTGCATTTCTTACCATTCGAGCAGAATTGTATGATAATAATGTTAAAATTCAAGGTACCGATGCTGAACAACGAGCTATAAGGTATTTATCACCATCGAATAGTTATTTACAAGTAACATCAAGTACGGAAATACCACATGTCGGTGATTTTATGTTATTTCGTGTTAATGTAACTCAATATGTTGATTTTGTTTATTATCATATAACATCAGCAGGTCGACTCATTTTTACAAATATTCTTCCCATGGACGGTGCTAAACAGAAAACATTCGATGTTGGTGTGAGCCGAGAAATGGCTCCATCAGCTCATATTCTCGTTTATTATGTTCGACCTGACGGTGAAATCGTTGCTGATAGTATGAATTTTCATGTCAATACATCATCGGTAACCAATCATGTTAATATAACCATCAATCGACGAAAGGATTTCACAGGAAATACAATTGAAGTTCTCGCCTATGCGTCACCACAATCGTTTGTTGCGTTTGCTGGCCTCGGTCTTGTTCAAAGCCGATTATTCCCACCGGGAAATCATTTCAATCCGGTGATGATCTACGATGAACTATACTCATTCGATCATTATTCAACGACAAGTTTTCAACATACATGGTATTCCGAAATGAATATTCCATTAAATCGAGTTTTCTATCCATCACAATCGTACGGCTACGATGCTGGTTCAACGTTTAATTCTTCGGGTATGCAGGCGTTCACTGATGTCAACGTTCAAGCAATTCAAACAGCCTGCATACAAGTTGGTCTCATGCAATGTCGAGATGGTTCATGTTATCCTCCGCCATTACGATGTAACGGCATTCTCGATTGTCGCGACGGGTCCGATGAAGCCAATTGTAATGCCACATCAACAAGTCCGTATGTTTTCACGCCATTGTATCTACGTTTGTGGCCGTATTGGGAACGTGAATTGCAACTTGATTTTATGTGGCATCAGCAATTTGCTTATCCCGATGGTCGAGTACAATTTCGTACGACTGTACCGAATGTGATTGCTACTTGGGTGATAACAGCTGTTGCTGTCAGTCGTTTGACTGGTTTCGGTGTTGTCGATGTTCCATTTATTTACGAGGGCACACGGCAATTTTTTATCAAAGTCGAAATACCTCCGATTGTTCGATTCGGCGAACAAATCGGTGCACGTGTCGATGTTTTCAATTTTCAATCACATCGTGTCGAAGCGTTGATTATTTTGCACGCGTCAGATAACTATCGTTTTGTTAATATCGATCAAAATGGTGTTGCTTCATCGTATGCACCGAGATTATCCGATGGACAACATCATGTTCTTGTGATTCTCTATCCGAATGAAATTCGTCGAGTTTATCTTCCATTTGTGCCGATTGTTGCTGGAGAAGTTGAAGTTATGATCGAAGGTAAACATTCGAACTACTATTCTCGAAAGACGAAAACAATAAATAGGCGTCATTTCATTAGTAAAAGGAAATCTCGAGTTCGAAAGGTATTCATAAATAGAAACCAATCTAAATGCATGTCTATATCGATAGTGTTGTTTTATATGGGGAATGAAATTATGCATGATATGCTTGGATAAAAATAATTTGAATTGAATCGAAAACCATTTGTCTTTGTTGTTTAGGTATAACTGGTGTATCAAGAGATTTCTATCGTGAGATTATTAAAGTTAATTATGAAGGTCTACGTAATTTTTATCATACGCCAACTGTCTTATCGTTGAATAATTTGCCAAGACAAATGAACGAATATGATATCAGCGTCATCGAACAATTTATTGTTCCATTACAAAATCATTTTATGTACGTTCCTGGTTCGGCAACATGCGAAATCTTCGTGTCAGGTGATGTCGCTGGTCCATTCTTCTTACTCGGCTATGACGAATGGTTGAATACAGACAATTTAATTCAACGTACAACTGCACCAGCTGATTCAGGTGTTTTCGATTTCGGCATGATGATCTACAATCTTCGTTACATGTTACAAGGTCATGGTGGTCGTGCATTTGATCAAGAAAAACTCATGAAAGTGCTCACATTTGCCAATATGGAATATTTACGTTTCATGGCGATGTATACAGGCGACAATCCCGATGAACCATGGCGTAAAGGTTCATTTAGTCAGTTTGGTTTCACGAATGAATCATCCGTTTGGTTGACATCTTGGATTTTAATGACATTACGTGATGCTGTCTATCCTGAATGGGAAGAAAAAGCTCTATTCATCGATCCGAATCTTCGAGCTGATATCGCTGCTTTTCTTTTAACTGTTCAAACACCGAACGGTTCATGGGCGGAATTATCATCGAATGCCGATCGAAATAAATTCGGTATACGTTATACCAATGTTAGTGGATCATATCAACAACTGAACATGTCTCTGACAGCACAGGCTCTGATTGCTTTACAATTAAATGTTGATATTCGTGGTATACCAGCGAAATTTCTCACGGGTGCTATCAATCGAGGAAAAATGTGGTTAGAAAGACATTTTCGGTTTATAACCGATGCATTTGACATGGCTATTGTGACCTATGCATTGCATTTAACAAATAGTGCCGAACAGGATTCCGCGTTTGCTATGTTGAATTATTTCAAACGCATGAATGAAAATGGTGTCTATTATTCGAATATGAATCTTCCAGGCATGACTAAAACATGGCCAAATGTCAATCCACGTTTCGGTCCTAAACCTGTNCAAACTGATTACGAAGCTCATGCTGTTGCAGCTACTGGTTTTGTTGTTATGACATANACTCAAAAAGCTCGTGTTAAAGAAGCTGAAACATCGGTTCTTTGGCTTCAATCGATGCGTAATTTCATCGGTGGCTGGTCAGCTACCTATGATTCGATTATTGCTCAACGTGCTATTGTTGGTTATGCTGTTCTACGTGGTTTTGAAATTACAGCATATAACATTCGTGTGAATTTAACATCGTCATCATCTGTCGATCATCGACACGATCCAATCGCTATTATCGATGAAAATCTTATCGAGACNCAAGTTCGAGATGTTGAAAACGTCTGGGGTTTGGTCTATATCGATGCATTTGGCAATGGTTACGCACTTATTCAAATGCATGTCGGTGTGAATGTTGAATTCAACGAACAAATCCGTCGACCAGCTTATCTTCCGTTTTCCATTGATGTTCAACCGATGTTATACGGTCGTAACTTTTCAGTTATCGATTATAATGTTTGTCTTGCTTGGCGTACGGAAAATATCAATCTGTTACGAGCATCACGCAGTGGTGTCGTGTTTATTGAAGTACAAATACCGACAGGCTATCGAGTTGAAGAACGAGATTTGAAGATGATGATTCGTGGTTTGTATACACGAAATTTACGTGAAGCAGAAAATTGGCCCGGACAAATCAATTTCGGTTTTGATTATATCGATTTTGATCCGATTTGTTTTCAATTTCAAGCGAAACGTTGGATACCAGTTGCTAACGTTTCTCGTTACTATGAAGTTCGAGCTTACGAATGGTTTGAGCCGGGAAATATGAATCGAAGTGTTTACACACTCAGAAATCTATTCGCTTTAGATATTTGCGAAGTAAATCATTTCTCTTGTCTTCTTACCCAATAAAACTTTTATTTATTTTAAAGGTTTGTGGTTCATATCAATGTCCATATTGTCCATATTATAGTCATGCACCATATTTGCTTCAACCAATCATGATGATTATTTTTTCATTGTGTTTATTCTTAGAAATCTATATTATTATAACATAGATTCAAAAACAAAGGTCTCACATTCTCAATACTCAAATCATGTATATAATCAATCAAAAATCATGTTTGTTTTTTCTTTCTACTGTGCTCTTTTTTTATACAATAATAAAATGAGTGAATCTCATATCGTCCATATTCGCTAGAAATTTTGTGCAAGCGTATTTCTTTGTTTTTTTTTTCCATATTTACATTCCACAATCGACATTTATATATCTTTATGTGTATCGTTTTATACAACACATTTTTTTTGCTACATATAATAGAAAATAAAATAATCATGTTTGTTTGTTTGTTTTTTTCTTACAGAACAAAAAAAATCATGTAGTATGAATTTTAGATATGAATATTGAACAGGAATATCCGTTGCACGTAGCTGTATGGAATAATCATACAGAAAAACTAGTCGAATTAATTAAAAAACATAAAGTGAGTTTAGTTGTTGTTGTTGTTGAAGTTTTCGAGAGAGAGAAACTTTTGTTTTCTCATGAAGGATAAACTCGAACAACTTGATCCACGACATCGAACGCCTATACAGTTAGCTGTATGTTTGAATAATTTGGAAGCAACACGAATATTAGCACAGAATGATGCTGATTGTAGTGTTGTTTCGAAAGATGGATGGAATCGTAAGAAGATTTGATTTCTAAATTTGTGAAATGTCGAAATATGTTTGTATGTAGTTTTACAAGAAGCTGTGGCTACTGGAAATCCGTCATTGATTAAACTTGTAATGAAATATCGAACTTACGGAAGAAATGTTCATCGTAGTCGAGGAATTCCGGAATTGTTACGAAAATTGAATGAAGTAAGATGAATTGATTTTCTCAGGATAATTTATTTACATATTCCAAATGTTTATTTTTAGTCACCAGGTATGTCGAATGANCAAAAACGGACTTTGAATTAACGAGATTCTTTTCAGACTTTTATGTTGAAATGAAATGGGAATTTTCTAGTTGGGGTAAGAATAGATAGTTTTCCGAATAAATCATCAATTTATGATCGTTTTTCCAGTTCCTCTTGTGTCAAAACTTTGCCCCAATGATACGTATAAAATCTACAAAAGTGGTCCCAATGTTCGTGTTGACACGACATTACTCGGTATTGAAGGAACGAATTGGCAACGAGGCAATCGAACATTTATNTTCTCATTATTAGGTAAAATATAGAAAAAGATTTTCATTAGAAAAAAAAACATTTTATTCTATAGCTGATTCTGCAAAAATGCTTGACATTGACCATGATACTAAACAAGCTTATACCGAAAATTTAAATATCGCAGGTGAAGAACCTGTTCTTCTCGAACCAAATATGGATCAAATCGAAAGCAAACTTACAGCACCCAATCTAACTGGTAANGATTATTCTGTTTGATATTTTCATTTGATAATTTCCATTTTTCTATTTAGTTTATCTCGATGTGGATAAAATAGAATTCGAAAGGTAAAATTCAACAAGATTTGAAATTCAAATCCATCGATAACACGCGTAAATATATGTAGATGCAAATCAGGAGTATGGGGAATGCGAAGTGAAAAAACCGAGAATATCAATGGATATGATTGTAAAGTTTATACAGCGAATAATTTCGAACTTGTCACACGTACACGTATTGAACATATGTCTGCGGAAGATCGAAAAGAGTACGAAGCTGCTGCATCATCACGGCGAAGTTTTGGAGGAGGAATTCTTAATTTTCTCGAGTCATCAGCAACATCATCATCGAAATCAACAACAACAACAACATCGGCAACAGCATCAGCTGTATGAAAACAGAACGAATGTTTTGCTATTGAAAGAAGATTATTCTTTTTTTTTTCGTTACAAAGAATTCAATTGTTCAACAAAAAGATTCAACATCGATCACGCTCGAAGAGTATTTTAATGGTCGAGCTGATCTTAAAAATCGAGATATNGGTAAACCACGTGAAGAAAATGTCAAAATTCAGACATTTCATGCTCAATTATCTTTATGTGATGAATATCCTCTAAGTCTTCAAGAACAAATCTTGCCTATTATTGATTTAATGGCTATTAAGTTCGAAAATTCTCTTCTTCATTTCAAATAACGAATATCTANTTTGTTGTTTTTAGTAATTCACATTTTAAAAAATTGCGAGATTTTGTTACACTTCAATTGCCAAGTGGATTTCCTGTTAAAGTTCGTAAGTGAATTCGAATAAACACGTTAGACCTACAAATGACGATTGATTATTTTTGTTATTATGCAGAAATTCCTTTGTATCATGTTCTCACAGCGAAAGTCACCTTTGGCAATATTCACGGNGCCGACAAAGCCGTCGGTGGTGTGTCAACAATTCAAGAGAATTCGAATGTATTCTGTGCTGTTGATGAAAATATCTTTGCTATCCCGGCTGGATATCGTCGTATAGGCGAAGGCGGCGGATATCATCAAGTGGCATACATGGATGACGATGCTCTACTACAAATGGCTATTGAACGAAGTCTTTTAGATGCTGAAGGAGGTTCATTGACAAATGAAGGAAATAATGCATCAGAACAAGTGACTTTGTACGAAGCATTAGGACATTCAGGAGGGCAAAGTACACGAATTGAATCAAATAATCGATATGTAGATTATGATTTACAACGGTAGAGAAAGAAATATCGATTTGTATGAATAAATAATTTGATTTTATGTTCGTATAGAGCTTTAGAAGCGAGTTTATTATCGTCTGGTTTGAGTGAAAATGAAATCGAAGAACTTCGAAGACAAAATCAAGAACAGCTAGAAGAAAGTGGAGCTATTGGCAATAATTCATCTGACAATGATCTATCAAGAATTATGGAACTATCGAAACGTGACGAAGAAGCTCGACTTAGTCGTTTACGCGAAGAAGAAGAAGAATTAGAAAAAGTAAATCAATTTCCATTTCACATCGAATTTCCATAATATTTATTTTCTGTTCAACTATAGGTTCTCAAACTATCTCTTCAAGAAAAATAAGAACGATCGAAAACGTTTCGCGAATGTTGACTTCTTTTGTGTGCATTAATCTATGACGATGTGTTTTCATTCTTTTTTCTTTTGATTAATACTCTAATTTCGAAAATGTGAACCAAAATCAACACAAAATTTCTTGCCAAAACATTTTATTTTTCTTAATTTATTTCTTTTTGTCATTATATATGCATATATGTAAACTTGAATCTAACCGAAAAGATCAAAAAAAAAAAGAATAAAATTAAATTTNCTGTTCTTAATTTAAGATTAACNTATTCGATGTCACCGTCACCGAAAATACCNGATGAAAATAAACTACCCAATGAAGAAACATCATCGTCAAATGATGAACTATCTCATCCACCATCGCATCTAAATAATGAATATGTTGCGTCAACAGATGAGTCGAATTCCGAAGATGAAACCAATCCAACAAATGGTTACTGTCTTTTACCACAAGATACAGATGCTAATCAACCGGACAAACCGTATGATACCGAAGACGAAGAAGAAGAATTTCGTCGTTTTGCTACATTACGTGCTATTTCAACGATTGATGATGAGAAAGCGCCTCCGATTAATAATAATTCATCATTACCAATCGGAGAATCGATTTGGTCGACGAAAGTGGAAAGTGAATCATTTCCTGTTGATGATGATAAAGCAAATTATATTAAAACTCGTATGTTAGATATTCAATTGCCTCAATCAAGTATACCAGTTTGGGCACAATATTGTTCTGAAAATGATTGGCAAGAAAAATTACGTGAACGAATTATTTGTCGACAAACAACATTTTTTTCTGACGACAAAAAATGAAATACGAAGATCTGTTTTCTGTATAAACTATATAATATTTTATTTTGTTTTATAATAAAAAAAAAAGAAAAAAAACATCACATTAAACATGAAAGGATTTCAATTTTTTATTTTGCATCTATGTGGTTTGTAATATGAGAAAAAGAAACGAAAAGAGAAAGAGAGAGAGTGAGAGAGTGAGAAAAGAAGAAATGTATATATGCATATTCATTTAGTTTTTACGCCCTTTTCTTTGTCATATTCAAGCTTTTTTTTTCTCAACATTCTCTTTTTTTTGTAAATCATCAGTAAAGTTCATTGAAATTGTTTGTTTGCACATACTACGTTATCGTACATTTTGTCAAAATAAAGCAGCAATAACAACGTCAAGAACAAAAAACATTAATACTAAATCAAATGTCTACATTTACTCCAACTGCACGAACGGTAAAACATGGAATTAAATATTTTAATATATTTTTAATTAAAAAGAACAAGAATCGATAGAAAATCTTCAAGTATCAATATTTTTTTCGTTCGATACAAACAAATCATTGTGAGATTGAATACTAATCATGAGACGAAGAAAAATATTCCGAATAGACATAATTAAATTGCAGAATTATAATAGTGCCATGCATGCAAATAGGACTGACTATTGATAGAATATTTACATATCTGTTGAAAGCCTGTTGAAATCTCCCATGTGATTTGTGTTCTTTCTTCTTCTTTCTTTTCCCATATTGACAAAAGAATTGACTGGATTTTAATGATAAGCTGTCTGTGCATTCTTTTTTGTTTTGCCTTGACTCCCGTTCGTTTAGTCATAATCTTCTATCATAAAGGCACAACATAGACCGTTGAGTCATTGGAAATGTATTTATTTATCAAATTTCTTATTAGATTTAGTTCGTTGACCTTAAAAAAGACTTACATATATGTACTTAAATAAAATGCAATCAACAAGTTGAATTGAGTCAATCAAAAAATCATTTTTCTTTTTTCTTTTGCTTTACATAGTCATCGTCGTTGCCACGATCGTATATTGGCGCACGTCGTAATCGACATTATATCAGCAATAGTCCAACGTCATCTTCGTCGTTACTATCGAATGGTTATTTGTCTTCAATAACGTCTCAATCAAAGTCATTTCAAACACTTGAATTCGACCAGAAAAATGATTTGTCAAATGTAAAAACAGCGGATGCTTTGCAAAAACAACAGGAAGAACGAACTCCATTAAAGCACATCTCAGACACAACTCAACAGGACGAACGACAACTGCATCTGCCGCAAGAAAAGCAACAAGAGAAAGCAAAAGGGTTTTTGTCGTCGACATTGTCGCCTTCATCGTCCTCACTTTTTCTCTTTCCAACTCCTCACAACCAAACGTCTTCGGCAGCTAACACTCATTCTCATCGTTTTTCTCTCGACGAACAGCCACAACATTTCTATCATCCATCATTTCAAAGCGAAGATCAAACCACTACAAATTCATTATTTGATCAGGACAAATACAAACAAATATCAACACCCTCATATCACTATCTCGATTTAACTGACGTGCCCGAAGAAAATACTTCATTGTCAACGAGTTATAGTTTAAGTGACATAAATACTGAAACCAACGACAATAGCACAACTAATACTACTAATAAGAGTAACCAATTTTTTCTTCTTACATCGACGCCTACTCTTCCATCGTATAGTCGAATACTAAATAACAATAACAACAACGACAATAATAATAATAATAATAATACTATTCTTTCGACATTGTCATACGAGAATAATTATTCAATTAAGCCATTACCTTTGATATTTGACAGTATAGACGATCGATCATCGACAATATCAACGACTGATCTTATAACTGATTTACAACGTAAAGCTGATGTTTGTCAATTAAATAATATGTCGTCCTTGTCATCATTACGATATTCTTCAAATTTACCCTCAGGACCTATGACCCTACATCCCTATGATCAACGAATAAGCGATCAAGGAACAAAATATATTATTCAATTAAAAACAGACGAATACCAAGAGAATGATTTTATTATAACACCACGTTTTTCATTTCATCAAATCGTTATCGATGCTAAACATCGTGAAGAAGATAGTACAGGTGGTTATGTTCACCGTGAATTACATAAAATATTCAACGTTCCCAAACATATCGATTTACAACGATATTCATTTACGTATGATAAACATACGCAAGAAATAACTATTGAAATGCCATATTTACAAACAAATCAAACGACAAGTGAAAATCAATTTTCATTGAATCGAACTCGATTCGATTCTGCTAATGATAGTAACAATACGAGTGGCATTGGTACAACAGCTACGGATTCAACATTGACAAGAAGTTCGACTACAGCTGGCACATCAACATATGAAACTTTGCTTGAAAAGACGAAACCATTTGATTTTGATCTTTTTCATCGATCTGCATTTCGACCAAAAATTGTTCAAACGACATCGAATGATAATAACACGACGAGTACTTCTGGAAAGAAATTATTAATGACATTAGATTTGAGTGGTTATCAAGCCGAAGATATTAAAGTATCTGTCAAAGATCGAGAATTAATCGTTAAAGCTGAGAGAAAAATCGAAACGGACAAACGAAAATCTCGAACGTCATTCTATCAATCAACGAGTTTACCACCACAAACAGATATTGATAATCTTCAATCGAATTATATCGATGGAAAATTAGTTATTGAAGCTCCATATATTGAACAAAAGCAGACGGATAGAAAACCTCAAATGCCACTTTCGAGTAATAACAACAACCAAGCAACGAATTGGTAAGATTCTCAATGAAATCATCTTTCTACTATCTACACGTGTTTGTATATTTTTTTTTCTCACTTATTTTTGCTTTTGATTAATTAGTTAGATGTTTGTATCTGTGTGTGTGNATATTAACTATTTACTATTTTAATTCATTGAACTAATATTTTCTTTTCTTTTTTGGTTTTTCAATAAAATAAAGATCGAAAAAATAATCAAAATATTCTTATTTAACATTCTTCCATTCACCTCGAAGGGCTTTCACTTTTGCACATCTGTTCTCACTTTTCGAATGCATATTAACATAGCAAACACCATATGGAATAGTTTCTTTACAAATATACATTTAATCTTTTTTCTTTGTAAATAGATCTTTCTCTATTTCTCAGACTTGTTTTTTGTCTCTGTACTTACAAAATGAATCATTAATAATCCGATGTTGATGTGATGTCTATCTCGTTTATCCTATATCTGGATATATGATATTTTTAGGCAAATAATTGCAAATTTAGAAGAAAAATTTACTACCAATGATCGATTTCAACAACGAACAGAAACTATTACGGATTCGATTCGTCTTCGACGAATTTAATTTCATTTTGTACATAGACCACAATGTAGTTTTATTCTGGTGATTGTTTGCACTTGATTAGAATACATAAAATGAATTTATATAATTTTATGATTTTTATTAAATAAAACAAAGTATTTTGGTTGTATTTTGTCTGGATGTTAAATTTCATTACAAAAGAATCATTCAGAACAAAAATCTATTAGCTATTACACACTGAACGAATAATCATGATAGAAAACAGTGTGCCATAACTTTGTTCTTTTTCCCGACATCAATCGAGGCATAGAAGACACCATAACATTTTTACGCATCGTTGAATTATATAATCGTTATTCTTGAAAACGTTTTTTTTTCTGATTAGTTTTGTAGCTACAAAAATCGAAAGTACGCACGTGTAATATGCACGACATGACTTAACAGGAAACATCTCTTTCAATTTGAAATATCATATCGACCTCGTCATAATTATTTTTATTTTTTTTCTTCTGAATATACTAATCATGAAAAACATTGAAAAAAACAAAGAGAGTAATCACATACAGAGANTGAATCGGTTAGATTAAGGCAAATAAAGTATTATTATATAAAATTATGCTATTCAGTGTTTTTTTTGTGTCTCGAAAGAAACATCAGACGATTAATAATTGATATATTCGAAAAAACACATAGCTATTAGAAAAGAACCACTGATATGTAATAGATACAACAAAATTATAATTATTTATTGACGACTGTTTAGAATACAAATCTACTTTGACATGTTTGTCTGTACTTGAGAGTTTTCCTAATGAAGCAGAAATATTGAACTACAAACGCAACAATATACCTCGTTCTATTTCATCGTAATTGAAAAACCAAAAACAACAAAGCCTGCAACGTCTTTCTATTTTTAAGTTAAGTAAAAGAAAACATCGATATGAATGTAGACTTGTTTAAAGATAGAATAATATTCAAAATACCATCGTCACATCTACCTACACAACATAGATGTTTTCATATTAAAACACAGAGACAAATCCTGATTATTTCTATTAATGATAAACATGCCAATCATCAGCCAGTTACATGTAAAAATCTTAACAGTCGATGAAATCAGAATTGTACTATTTCTTCTGAGTACTAATTTGTTGATAGCCCTGGAAAAGGACATCATAATTGTTTGAGGGTGTTTATTTCATTGATAGAAAACATCTCTCCCATTTGTTCAAGCCAAATATTCAAGCAAAAAAAACTATCGTTTCTTTCTTTTTAACTATAAACACATATTGATGATAAATCGATTTCAGTATAAGAGAACGCAAATGCATCTACACTATAATTGTCTTTGTTCTTCTTCCTGGGTGTTTCCTTAAGTATCCATAAAGATTATTCAAAAGAGATAAAATCGTGGCATTCATCTAATTGATTCGTAGAATCTATCTATTGATTTCTTTTACGCCTACTCTCTGTCTCTCTCTCATTCATTCACTCACTTACGATACTTAAACTCATACTGTGCCACAGTAAAAAAAAATGACTATTACGTAAGTAGATCTTAGATAAATTTTTTCATTGCCACGCTCTTTTTATTGTTTGTTGTTATGAAAGCCTTGATCAATCTGCACATTGATTTATATATATATATATATAT
>JGI26532J50257_10000269_pt1 | contig 30433 bp, 34 predicted proteins | sample ThiBiot_500_plan_FD_50257 | JGI IMG/M metagenome (IMG submission 50257) | reverse complement strand
TGGCTGTTATATTAGCGTTGAGGGTTATGTGTATGTGAAAATGCTCCTCTGTAGTGACGTCCGAACATATACATATGAAAAGTGGTCTATGTATATTGCGGCAACTAGCATTCCCCGAATCGTTGATGGTGACTGCCGCAGATCATCGGTCATACTTCCCGAGGCGAATTTTCGCTGAGTGAGTTGGCGATTTACCACTCGTTGAAGCCTTCGGATGCGATTGGGACCGAGCACTTCAGTTGCAGAACGCTGACTGCAAACAGCACGACGATCGTTCCGGACGGTATCGGATTCCAGCGCCACTCCCTCTTTCCGCGACTTGCTTCAGGCCGCAGCTCGACCCGGCAAACCTCGCGGCAGACACCGGCGCAGCGTCGGCAAGCGCCGGCGCACTGGCGCACGAGCCTTGGACTTACGTATAGAGTCAAGCCCTTTCGGGTTGCGGCGAAGGAATGCGCGGCGCGGGTGTCTCGCGTCGAAACAGCGCCAGTGCCGCCGTTGCGGCCAAGAATTGAACCGCGCTGAAGCTGGCGAGCGCTGTACCGAATCCAAATTGCAGCACCCAGCCGAAAAACAGACTGCCGATTCCAAAACCAGTGAACAGTGCAAATACATTGAGTCCCATCGCCTGTCCGCCGCGCTTCGGATCGAGTGACGTAACAATCCCGGCAAACAACGGCTGCGTCATGTCATAGCCGACAGAAAGGATCGTCACCGCAATCGCGGACCATACGAGAGACCATCGAGGGATGAGGGTTGCAGCAGCGACTGCTGCTATTGCGATGCCCGACGGAATCAACCATCTGCGGCCCCAGCGGTCCGCTGTCCGGCCAATCACAGGCCCGAGCAAGAAGCCTGGAACTCCATAGCCCAATAGGGCGAGCCCGATCCCTACCTCGCCCAATCCGTATCGGCGCGCGAAATAGAGGCCAAGCCAGGTAAACACGCCCGAATGGAAAATCGAGTTCAGCAGGACATAGATATACGTCCGTGCGCCGCGTGGAATCGTGACCAGATGCTTATAGCCCGCAAACACGATTCTCAAGGTGAGCGTGTGGGTCGCCATCGGTTCTCTGGGTAACTGCGAATAACGACTCAGGGTCGCGAGAGCGATAGCTCCGAAGGCACTGACAGCAACGAATACGCCGCGCCAGCCGATTGCAGGCTCAAGCAACACTCCAAAAGTTGACCCAAAGGCCATTCCTCCGGCCATGGCACCAAAGAGCCATCCGAGAGGACGGCCACGTTGCTCGTACGGATACATTTCGCCAATGAGAGCGAGCGCGAGCGGGACCACGCCACTAGCCCCGAGGCCCGTTAATAGACGCCAGAAGATCATCTGGCTCGCAGACTGCGACGTGGCTGTGAGGCCCGTTAGGAGCACGAAGGCGAGCAAGGAAGCCAGCATAATGCGCCGTCGGCCAATCCGATCAGACAATAGACCAAAGAACAAGGTCGAAATGCCGTAAGGGATCAGGTACACGGGAACAGCGAGACCAATCGTCTGCGCTGAGACGCCGAAGACCCCCGTCAGCCGCGGGATCATTGGCCCGATCATGTACGCCTGGAAAAAGATTAGAAACGTAACGCCGGCGAGGAGCCGGACCAGACGTTCACGACGTGCAGTATCCGTTGGCTTAAACGACACCGGAAAGGAACCCTTCTCGATTGGCACTCAATTACATGACCTTCGTCTGATAGCCGGCTGCACCGAGATGTTCCGCCATCGCGCTGAGATCTTGTTTGGAGGCGTCATACAAAATATCGATACGTTGATTGCTCGCTTTCGCCCGCGCTCGCTCAACACCCGGCAGCGCCTTGAGCATACGTTCGATGCGTTGCTCACAGCCTTGGCATGCAATGCTCTGGTTCCCGATAACTTCCAAAGTGACCGATTTCAACATGGGAGTCTCTTTTCCCCTATACTCGCGCCGGTTCAGAAACAGCCGAGGAAGGCGGCGCAGTATGCCCGACTGTTTTGATAGCGTCGAAGAAATACGCACCGCGACCCCACAGCGAATTGATGAAGATCGCAGTCACGCTCGTCGCCATCGCGACCATTCCCCATATCGGATGGACCAGCCCCGTGGCAGCCGCTGGAATACCGATACCGTTGAAAAGGAACGCGAGCGACACGTTCTGCACCATCTTTCGGTAGCTGTAACGGCTGACGTCGAGCGCATCGAGTACCGCGCTCAGGCGCTGGTTCAGAATAATCACGTCGGCGGATTCGATGGCGATATCAGCCCCGCTGCCAAAGGCGATCCCTACTTCCGCCTGCATTAGAGCAGGCGCGTCATTGATGCCATCGCCCACCATGGCCACACGGAAACTCTGTTGCAGCTTGCGCACCATCTCCGCCTTTTCCGCAGGCAAGACACGCGCATAAACATCTTCGATGCCCGCCGAGTGAGCGAAATGGCGGGCGGCGCGCTCGTTATCACCGGTAATTAGACTGGTACGGATTCCAAGCGCGTGCAGCCGCTTCACGGTATCCCTTGCATCGGGCCGCAGCGCATCGCCAAGTGCCAGGAACCCCGCGACGGTTCCGTCTTTGGCAACAGCGATGACCGTCAGTCCCTGCTGCTCCAGATCTTCGATCCTGCCGTGGTGCGGAGCCAGATCCGCCGCCTCCGACGTAACAAACTTCGGACTGCCAACCGCCACTCTCGAATTGTCCAGACGAGCTGTGACCCCTTTACCGGGAATCGCTTCAAACTCGCGAACCTCGCTGAGGACGATGCCACGGTTGAATGCTTCCTCGACTACAGCGCGGGCCAGCGGATGCTCCGAGCCCACTTCTGCTGCTGCTGCGAGCGCCAGCAGATCGTTTCCCGATCCGTTTAACGGGACAATCTGTCGCAGCGCAGGGCGGCCTTCGGTCAGCGTGCCGGTTTTGTCAAACACGACTTGTTGCACTCGCCGCAAGGCTTGAAACGCCTCGCCGGTCCGCATCAGCACGCCGCGCTCCGCAGCCTGGCCAGCTCCCCGAACGATGGAGAGCGGGGCCGAAATACCCACGGCACAGGGATAACCCATGACCAGGACGCTCAACCCCGCGAACATCGCGCGCTGCACGTCTGCGGGCGATCCAATAGCTAGCGGAAACAGTATCCAGAACAGCGCTGCTCCTACTGCGGTCAGGAGCACGATCGGCGTGTAAACCTTCAGCACACGATCGACGAGATGCAGCAGGCCAGGCTTCAACGCACGCGCATCCTCCACGCTGCGGATGACCTGCCGAAGAAAGCTCTCCTCGCCGACGACTGCGACCCGAATCAGAAGAGTGCCATGTCCGTTCAACGAACCACTTAGCGTGTGGTCCCCGGCGCGTTTATACACGGGCAGCGGCTCGCCCGTGACCAGGGATTCGTCCACATCGGATTCACCTGATTCGACTGCGCCATCGACGGGAATACGGCTACCTGGTCGAACACGGACCAACTCGCCTACGCGCACTTGTTCAAGAGGCACTTCTTGTTCGTCGCCGTTCCTCGCGACATAGGCTACGTCGGGCTCGAGATCGAGCAGCTTTTTCACGGCTTGGGAGCTGCGCGTCTTCACAATGAGTGACAGCCACTCCGAGAAGATGTGGTATGCGAGCACCATTACCGCCACGGAGAAGAAGGCGACCGTTGGATAATTGGGCGGTTGAAGCGTCAGGCCGATTGCGCCACCCACGAGCCCGGCGAATGCGCCGAACTCGACCAGCACGTGCTGGTTCAGAATCCCGCGTCTGAGAGCCATGACAGCCATGCGCAGGATATGCAGCCCGACGCCAAAGATGAGCATGAGCGCGAGCGCGCCGGCGATCCAGGGTCTTGCGCTTCCGAATACACCACGCAACTGGAGGGCATAGATGCCGACTCCGAAGGCAGCAAACAGCGACGATCCTGCAAACGCCGTCATCAGGCTATAACCGCGCAGGACTACAAACGAGAACGCGACCAGACTGGCGATGGAGAAAACGCAGAGCGGAAACCACGCGCTGCCCACCGGATAGCCGACCAAGCCCATCGCGGCAATACTTGAACCGAGAGCAATAAGGAAACGCCGCCGCTCGCGCATCAGCGCGCGCTCCTCTTCGTCATAAGGGCGTAGCTTGCGAGGATCAGAAATTGTGTAGCCGATGTCCTTCAGCGTCTGCATCAAATCTTCGGCACTCGCGACCTTGGGGTCATACTCGATCAACGCTTGCTCGTGCGTGAGACTTACGGCGACCTTGTCCACGCCCGAGCGCTTGCCCAGTGCCTTTTCAATCGTCCCGGTGCACAAAGAGCAGTGAAGTCCGCCGATGCGGGCACGGACACGTCGGCGTCCTGGAATTTTGGAAGGCTCTTCACTCCAGAAGTGTTCTGCGGTTCCTACAGTTGCTGTGCTCATAATCTGCCTCTACGACATACGATGAACCCTATACCGACTGTAGGGTTCAAGAAAAATATTGCGACGGCCAGACGCTCAGCATGCCGCGATCAAAGCAGGCTTGCGAAGACCCAGCCATAGTAGCCGCTGACGAATACCAGAGCTGTGCCGCTGAGAACCTGAATGATCCTTCGCCAGCGCTGCATGCGCACGAACCGAGCCATCGTGCCGGCGAACAAACCGATGAGCAGAAAGGGCAAGCCTCTGCCAATACCGAACGCCACGGAAAGCAGTAAACCATAGCCGGCCGTTCGATGTGCGGCGGCCACGGTCAGGACGAGCAATAGTGGGGCGGCCGAAGTGCCGAGGCTGAAGATGAATCCGTAGACAAAGGCGCCGAACACACCCGGACGACGCATCCTCGTAAGTCTTTCAATGTCGAGTTGAGGACCACGAAAAGCGATTACGGCTGCGACCAACGAGGCCAGTGCCATCGTGAACGCCCAATATTGGCCAAACGTTTCGCCCAAGATCGCACCCAGCCCGCCGGAAAGTGCTCCCAGTATTGCCAAATTGACGACAATTCCAAGAAAGAATCCGGTTGCAATCCTTACACCCTCGCGCCGGTTTTGCGCTTCTGACGTTCCCGCCATGCCTGCAATCCCGATTCCAACGGGAATCGTGCAGGGACAAACTGCGCTTGCGACGACACCGGCGAGCGGGAGAATGACCAGCACAAAGAGCGGCCCGCCAAAGTGACTGAAATGCCGAAGAAACTCCTCAAGGGTCACTTTGACTCCACTACGCGGGACTTCCCGGCTTTATATCCAAGCTGGCTGATCGCGGCTTCCAGGTGCTCGGGCGTTACTTTATCGGGCGAGAAGCGCACGGTTACCTCACGATATTCCAGGCTTACTTCCACGTGCTGCACGCCATCAAGGCCCTTGAGCGTCCGCTTGACTCGGGCCGCGCAAGAGATACAGGACATTCCCTCCACGGGAATACTTACTGTCTCGGTCTGAGGAGCAGCCGAACTCTGCGCCTTTAGATCGCTGAGGGCCGCGGACCAGATAACTACCGCCAGCACTACGAGAGTAAGCGTCAGCCGCAGCGTCTCTGGACGGTGATGCTTCTGGCGCACTTCTTTATCAACTGCCATTGCTCTTTCTCCTATGTGCGGTATCGCGCTCATCCATCGTTCGTTCAATCAACGTGCAGATAGCGCCTGCCGCGACGCTCTGCTTTCCGGCACCCTTCCAGTGTCTGACCGCCGTAGTCAGTTGCTTTTTGAAGTTTTCGAGCCTCTGGATTTGTTGGCTGACATCGCGCAGATGGCGCTCCGCGATTGCGATTACGTCTGTACACGGACATTGGCCCCGCCCACGGCTGCGAATAATCTCGCGGATCTCATCCAGAGAGAACCCGAGCGCCTTCGCCTGCCGGATAAACTGGAGCTGCTTCAACTCCTGCGCGCCATACTCGCGATAGCCGGAATACGTCCTTGGCGGCTCAGGCAAGAGCTTTCGCCGCTCATAGAACCGCACCGTCTGAACGTTAACGCCCGCCTGCTCCGCCAATTCGCCTATCTGCATCGTGGTTTCACGTTACACCCTATACCTGGGTATAGGGTCAAGTACCAGGAGTGAAAGCCAAAACGCGCCAGCGTACTGCATCGGTCGGAAAATGTATTTCCGTTCTCGCATGCAACTGATCTAGACCGGACAGGACGGGAAGGAACGCGAGTTGTGCCAAAACGAGCGTGATTTCGCAGGATGGATCGAGTTCATGGGCACGAAGCCCCGAACTGATGCCGGCATCGCTGCCGCCAATGATAAGGAAGTGCATGCCGTGATCCTCTCAGACGTTGATCGCAGCCACATTCTCTTGAGTTGTCGGTCCGGAGAAAAAGCGCCTTTGCACCCAGAACGCCACATTCACCAGACCAATGAGAGCCGGGACCTCAACCAACGGACCGATCACTCCCACGAACGCCTCTCCCGAATTGAGTCCGAAGACGGCCACTGCAACTGCGATCGCCAACTCGAAGTTATTCCCGGCTGCAGTGAAGGAAAGCGTCGCGGTCTGGGCATAGTCGGCTCCGAGTTTCCGCCCCATCCAGAAACTCACCAAAAACATGACGAGGAAGTAGATGAGGAGCGGCACGGCGATCTTGAGCACGTCGAGAGGAAGCCTCACGATGAGGTCGCCTTTGAGGCTAAACATCACCAGAATCGTGAAAAGCAGAGCAACGAGCGTAAACGGACTGATGCGAGGGATGAACTGAGTCCGGTACCACTCTTCCCCTTTGACTCGAAGGAACGCAAGGCGGGTCAGCATTCCAGCAAGGAAAGGAATGCCAAGATAGATGAATACGCTCTTCGCAATCTGGCCGATGCTGACGTTGACGATCGCGCCGCGCAAGCCGAACCAAGTAGGCAGAACGGTAATGAAGACCCATGCATACAGGCTATAGAAGAAAACCTGAAATACGCTGTTCAGTGCGACAAGACCGGCAGCATAGTCGGTATCCCCTTCCGCGAGTTCGTTCCATACAAGAACCATCGCAATGCAACGGGCAAGCCCGATCAGGATCAATCCGCGCATGTAGCTCGGCTCGCCGCGGAGGAAAACCAGGGCCAGGATAAACATCAGGACCGGCCCGATGACCCAATTCTGCAGGAGCGACAATCCGAGCACGCGACGATTGTGGAAGACTTCGCCGAGCTTTTCGTAGCGAACCTTCGCCAGTGGCGGATACATCATGATGATGAGTCCGATGGCGATGGGAATGTTGGTCGTTCCCGACTGGAAGCTGTTTACGAAAGCCGCGGAGCCTGGAATGAAATGCCCAAGGCCCACGCCGATGGCCATGGCGAGGAAAATCCACAGAGTGAGAAATCGATCGAGGAAGGACAGCCTCTTGCGCGGCATCGGCGCGCACACCTGGCCTTGTATATATGGAACGCTGGACATGATTTACCTCGCAGCAAAAGCGGTAGACGGGTGAATAAGCATGGGCTGTGGAGCTCCTTGTAAGGCCGAGAACTTTTCCGGGGCGCAGCACGCCTTCGTGAGTTTTGCCCGATCAGCCTGCATGGTCTTCTCTTCCTTGAACCATTCGAGGATTTGTTCGAGAACCTTCACAGCGCCCTCGTTCGGCGGCATCACGATGCGGTAGTGCATCCATTTGCCCTCACGCCGGGCGGACACAATGCCCACATTTCGCAGGTACGCCAAGTGTCTCGAGATCTTTGGCTGCGGTTGATCCAGAATTTCCACAAAGTAGCAGACGCAGATCTCCTGATCCCCCATCAGGTTCAACAGTCTAAGTCGCGTCTTGTCACCGAGAGCCTGGAAGAATCGCTCGAAATTGAAGTCTCTTGCCTTTGCCGCCATGAAAATCATTATATCCGCATTGACGAATGTGTCCAGCGGGAATATAGTTGGCTATGCAGATATATCGGAGGAGTCGATGACAGCGGATTTGTTGAAAACGGTGCAGTCCAAATACGCCGCGGTCGCGGAGAGTGAGCTTTCAAACGAGAATGCCGGGGTTAAGGCAGTTGCTGAAGCGTTTGGGTACAGCGCCGATGAATTGAAGTCGATTCCTGCCGGAGCCAATATGGGGCTATCCTGCGGCAATCCCACAGCGATTGCCTCCATTCGAGCGGGCGAGGTGGTTGTTGATTTGGGTTCGGGCGGTGGTTTGGACGTGTTCCTCGCGTCCAAACTGGTCGGCCCCAATGGCAAGGCAATTGGCATCGACATGACGCCGGAGATGATTGAGCGAGCTCGTACGAATGCGCAGACTGGCGGCTATGAAAATGTTGAGTTTCACCTTGCGACGATCGATCATCTTCCGCTGCCCGACGCCTCTGTTGACTGCGTCATGAGCAATTGCGTGATCAATCTGGCGCCCGACAAACCGGCAGTTTTTCGTGAGATCGCTCGGGTTCTTAAGCCCGGTGGACGGCTGGCCGTCAGCGATATTGCGCTTAAAGGCGACCTTCCGCCCGCCATTTCGGACAGTTTGGCAGCGTACGTCGGATGCATCGCTGGAGCGATCAAAATCGATGACTATCGCCGGGGTCTGCGTGCTGCCGGCTTCGAACACGTCGAGATTGTGGACAGCGGATCCGATCTTAACGCATACGCTAAAGTCGAGAATCAATCTGGCTGCTGCTCGCCATCGGTGGCGGTTGGCAATGATCTGAACGTGCTGACTCGGTCTTGCTGTTCTTTCGATCCGGCATCGCCTGCTGCCCTGCATCAAGACCTGAAGGATCTCTTGTCTCAATATGACGTGAACTCCGCAGCGGCCAGCGTCAAGGTCTATGCCGTCAAACCACTTGCCGCAAATCAACCAACCTGCTGTGGCCCGAACTGCTGCAGTGCGACGGCGCAGTGATTGCGCTGCGCTGGTCACCGAAAGGACTGTAAAAAATGGCAGCAAGATACAACGTCTTGTTCCTCTGCACCGGCAACTCTGCCCGCTCGATTATGGCGGAAGCGATCCTCAGGAAGAAGGGCTTATCCAATTTCGCCGCATTCAGTGCCGGGAGTCATCCGGCTGGCTTTGTGCATCCCGAAGCTATCAAACAGTTAGAGACAGCTCATTTCAGTACCGAAGGTTTGCACAGCAAGTCATGGGATGAATTCACCAATCCTGCTGCACCGCCGCTGAATTTTGTATTTACAGTCTGCGACAAGGCCGCCGCGGAAGTTTGTCCATTGTGGCCGGGACAACCGATGACCGCTCATTGGGGCATACCCGATCCCGCCGCCGTGAAGGGCACACCGGAAGATGTCGAACGCGCATTCCAGCAGGCTTTCGCGGCTCTCGATCGACGAATCAGCCTGTTCCTGTGCCTGCCCATTTCCAGTCTGGACCAGTTGGCGCTCCAGAGGGAAATCGATGACATAGGGCGAAAGTAGAGAGCAGCCTGCTGGATGCGGTTAGTGAATGGAAGCCGATGTCCGGCCTGACGGCAGTCAGATCACAACTTCAAGGAGTTTAATCCAGGTGCGCACTTTTATCTTTGCATGTATTCATAATGCCGGTCGGTCGCAAATGTCGGCTGCATTTTTCAATCAGCTTTCTGACCCTCAGTTGGCACGGGCTATTTCCGCCGGAACTCAGCCTGCCGAGCATGTCCATCCTGTTGTTGTGGACGCGATGCGGGAAGAGGGCATCGATCTCAGCAGTGCGAAGCCGCAAAAGCTTACGGCCGCCCTCGCCCAAAACGCTGAAATGCTCATCACGATGGGTTGCGGAGACGAGTGCCCATACGTTCCAGGCCTCCGGCGTGACGACTGGCCCTTACCGGACCCAAAGGGGCAAGGCATCGAGGCCGTCCGACGGACGCGTGACGAGATAAAAGAACGCGTCTTGCGCCTACTGGTTCAGGAGCAATTAAGCAGGAACGCGGCTCTAGCCTAAGACGAACGCCATCCATTCGGAATCGTTTATGCAGTTGCTCAACCAAACATTGAGCGCTTTCGCATGTCCAAGTCTCAGTTGATGACAACAGGCAAGGCGCTCTTTGAAACGGCTGGACGGCAACGCGGAACAGGGTTGATCTGTGAATCAGGTTCCTCAGTGTATGGTCCTAGATGTTTGGTGCAGTGACTGCTCTATGTTGGCCAGGGCCACTGTCTTTTTCCGGACCCTCTCCTGCGGGGGTCCCGGCCATAGTTCCGTCCGATCTCTTCGCGCAAAGAAATGTTCTGTTTTTCGTAAACCGCCATCCGATCTGCCCTGTCTCGCTCGTGGAGTATCAGGCGCCCTAGGCGGTTGACTTCGAGGGTGAGTCGTCGATTCTGCTCTCGCAGGTCCTTAACTTCTCGCAACAGATCGGCGTCCCTTACCTCCCCTATTGCAGAAACACCTGTTGTGCGCAGGCGTTTCTGTTTGAGGTGCTCGAAGCTGTGATTGACCTTTGGGAAGGCCCATTCCCCGTTGGGTAGCTTTTTGACAACGGTATTGATATTGACAGACGCTTCCCGCGCAAGCGTCGTCTTGCTCCAACTGAAGCCGGCCTCTACAACCAAAGTGCTGCCTGTTTCCATCCGCTTCAACGCTTCCATCAGCTTTGCCTGAGTCTGAACCGGCCGCTCCGCCTGATATCGATGTATCCCGACGAGGTTCTTGGCCTTGCCTCTCACGATAGACCTCGCAGAATCTTGCAACTGACCGCATGGATGTCCCTGAGCGCTCTCTGGTAAGGCTCTGCCTTCGGTTTCAATTCCATCAAGTCCTCACAATCGCTAAGTATCTTCTCCCAGTGAGGCTTGTGTTCGAGCGTGATGATCGAGTTGGTGCATGCTCCGGGATTGCATCGCTTTAGAAGCGGATAATCCTCCTGAGTGCAAAGCGCGAATTCGGGTCGGAACCAACAGTAGTTGGACGCTGCGCACGGATAGATACGCTGACCGGACTCAACAAGGTCGCGGATCATCCTCTTTCGCAAATACTGTCCAGCTTCACCTCTGAATTCCTTTGGGAGCCGGCCCTCCGCAATCGCTGCGTCGATCGTTTTCTTGAGTCTGCTGCCACCAGGACCTGCCATACGCTCTGTTCTGAGAGCCTTCTCAAAACTCTCAAATAGGAGGTTCTCCTCTTCCGCGACCATCAGTTGCCATAGCTCGACATCGCTACCCACATAGAGATCGGTCATTGAGAGAGACACATGTTTGAAGTGTTCTTTCAGCGCGAGTAGATTCGTTGTATCGTGCCGTGCCACGTGCCTAGCAAAAGTCCGCCGAAACATATGAGGATGGAGATGAAAAGGACGGCCGCTGGAATCCTTGAGGCCGAGCATGGTTACGAATACGTCTAATCGGTATCGGATGGTGTCGCCCTTCAACGCACCAGCGTCGCGTGGCTTAAACACCAAAGCAGCTATGGGTACCCACAGAGAGCGAACCTTTGTTCGTCGCCGTGTCGATCGAGTCAGTCTCTCCAGAACTGTGACGGTCCTAGCGGAAACCGGACCACCAATCCACTTCGCCCTACGCCCTTCGGGTACCCCTTGCATCTTGAACACACGGCTATGCAGCCAGATCAGATCTGCCTGTCCCGGCTCAGCCTGTATTTCACAGCAGTCTTCCTTCAACGAAAGAATCTCACTAACCCTCATTCCGGTAGAGAAGGCGATTAATACGAAGCATGCGGTCTGGAGATAGCACAGTTCCTTATTCAACTCTTGCAGTGAAGCGACACCCTGTTCGAGTTTCGTGCCACTAAGCCCATAGCTTGACGGACTATGCAGCCTCAGGCATCCCGAAGAATTAGCGTCCAGTCTTCGCCCCGGCTGCCGAACGGCCTCGACAGCCTCGCTCACATCTAGCAGATAGCACGCAAATCGATCTATATAATCAATCGACGCTCGAACAAGCAGTCCCAGAGTTTCGTCAGGGATCACTTCTGTCTGTGCCTCCAACAGAGACGATATGTCCCAGCCGAGCACCTTGCCGCTCGTCTCGCCGTTTAAGGGATCAATGATCATTGCATCCTGCATCACATGGCGATAGACGAACAGCTTCTCCAGAGCATTTAGGCAGTGATACTTGTAACCGACATTGAACGAGGATCTCATCAGATCGCCAATGTAGTCCTCGCAATGATGGGGCAGAACATCTCTAAAGCGAAGCACAGGGTTGGAATACTTGAGGAGATGGAGTACAAAACGTTTCGTTTGCCGAAAGACGCTTATCAACGTGCTCGCACTGAGCGGTGCTGCGTTTATAGGGTGCCAGCGCAGGCCAAAAAGGAATTGTTTGAACGCAATCAGCATCTGACGGAACCGAGGTTTCGTAAACCGTGAACCGTCTGGCGTCTCGAATGCCCAGCTCATTCGTTTTGCAGACCTGTCCGAAGCGGGGTTCTGGTTTTCCTTCGAAAAGTCCCAGATGTCGTCATGGAATAGTGAAATCGTGGAGACCTGAGGATTGTCCCCCTTCCAACCAGGGAATTTCGGTTTGCATGTAGGTCTGGAGCTCACGACAGAATCCCCTTGCCTACAACGAGCTGCCGCCGGAGCCACTCTCGAGATTTCGACTCTGCCATCGCGATCTGCTCAGGTCGAAAGGCAGCGAGAATCTGCTGTTCGATNATGCGCACACTCTCTGCATAGACCTCGTCCCATTGCTCACGTTTCATCCCCGGTTGCAAGGACACGAGTCGCTCGCGGGTGGCAATGACGGCCGGCAAATCTTCCAGGAACCACAATCCGTTAGGACAAGTAAAACAAGCATGAAAAGAGGTACACGCGCGATCCTTCTCCTCGCCTGCCTGAGGCGAGTCGTACGGGTTACGGCAAGTACCGCATCCGGTGTCGTATCGTCCGTCTATGATTTTCTGAGTCTGGTTTTTGGGCAAGCCCAGATTTTTCGCGCCCTTGGAGCGGCTGGTTGGGATGACCGTGATCCGCTGCAAGATTCGCTCTTGTGCCTTCTGGATCACACGCGCATTGAACGGCGCTGTGATGCTATTGAGCACATAATTGACCGTCGTGCGCATATGAGCGTGTTGAAGAAATTGCTGGACCTTCCGAAGATTCCCACCCGTCTGCAAATAGAGCTGCGTAGCAGCCGTGGGCCGGAGATTTGAGAGAGTGAATCGCGGCAGGTCATGCCGACGTGCAAAAAGCGGAAAGTGCCGATGGAAAGTGCCCAGTGAAGTGGAAGAGGAAAGGACCCTCCTGGTCTTGCCGCTCTGGCCGAGATACAAGAACAGCTTTGTTGAGATGGGCATTGTTGCCTCAAGAGCGAGGGGCTCTGTAAACCTCTGCAAGAACTGAATCAGGCTCACCACTCCCATCTGATTCCGCCGATCGATACGATGCAGTTGCCGTTGTTGTTTCCCGGCACGCGGCTTCTCCCACGTACAGTAGAAAATATCTTCGTCCAATTCGTGGGGGCTTAGGCAGGTTCTCTCTAAGTCATGTAACGCCTTAGGATTAATACCCGTCCGTGCTGCGAGGATGACCATGAAGGGAATAAGCTGCTGAGGGTCTGTCGGAACCGCCCCAGGCTGATATCCATCCATAATTTCTCCGCTGTCTTTTTGAGCAGCTAGCAGAATTTTCTGAAACTCTGATCTCCCGAGTGCTCGAGACTCCGTTCGGTCGTTGTCTGCCCCGGCAAAGAGATTTCTTGGAGTCGCGAAAGACTGATCGAAAGCTTCCGGGTAGAGCCGTCGGGCTCTTCTCAGAAAACAGCAGCATGCAGCGAAGAGGCCGGCCGCGGACTTTCGCTTGAGATGACGAGTGGCCACCAGCCAGATGGCGAACTCCTTCAAAAGATCTGTGCTCAATTGCTTCGCAGTCCACACGTCCAATTGAGTTCTACATCGGTAATCCAGAAACTGAGTGAATAGCTTCAGTGTGAATATCGTTCTGTTCACAGTGTCTTTCCGCGCTGCGGCTTGATACGTGATCCATAAACTATTCGCGAGAATTTGGGCCAGCCGCGGACGAGTCGCTAGAAATGTTAGGTCTACCGAGTAGGAACGACCGTCTAAGCTTTGGAGTGTTCTGATCAAAGGGGAACTGCCGCAATGCAACGCGCTAAGGTCATGCCCTTCCAGGACAGACTGGTCGATAAGGTTCCAGCGCCGACCGACTCTCGTTTTGCCCATCAGTCTTGCTCCAGGAGCAACCTGTCTACAAATACGTTGTGCGCTTCAATTACATCGAGTCTCATGGCCTCGGTGAGATGGAGGTAGTGCTCAGTCGTGGCCATGTTGGCATGCCCCAATTCCATTTGCACAGTCTTCAATGGATTTGCCGCCCCGATGTCCTGAAGGTATGCGAGCCGTTCGACCGCGTAGCAATGGCGAAGGGTGTGAGGTGTGATGGACAGGGCCGTTCTCTTGCAGTTGGTCGCGAACACTCTATTGACCGCAGATGGCTGTAGCGGTTTGCCCCCGCGCCCGAGGAACACAAAACGCGTATCTTCCTTACCGACGTTCACGCAATGTCGACGCTCGACCTGCACGTATCGATCAACGGAACGCAACCACCGAGTCGGGAACAGCACAACTCGCCGCTTCTGTCCCTTGCCGATGATTGTGATCGCTACAGTGTCTTTTCTGATGGCACCTGGGTTGCTGGGCAGATCGCGCTGAGACAGCGCGCAGGCCTCGGCACGCCGTAGTCCGGCGACCCACATGATTTCCGCCATCAAACGATCGCGCCATTTACGAAAGCTGTTTATGAAACGGCGAACATCACGGCGCGGCGGAAGCACGAGGTCCTCTCGAACCTGCTTGAGGCGTAAATGTGGCCCCTGTGTTGCACTTGAGATGGCTCTAGCGTCGGTGCTCGGACTCAAGTGAGCCTCAAAAGGAATGCCGGCTCCTTCCATGTCGAAGGGTGAAGTCTTTATCCAGCCCTTCCTGTGGGCGAAGTTGTAAAACTGGCAGATCACGCCCAGCCTATGGTTGATGGTATTTCGCTTCAACCGCCGACGGGTATGCAGGCTAACCTCGGTCAAAAGTATGTTGCGATAGGTTGCTATCGTCAGCTGGGTTGCATGCCGCCACTCCATCCGAATCTTTTCGCAGAATGTCAGCCAGTCTGCAAATTGGTATGCGTAGCTCCTCCATGTTCTCGGCGAACTTGTCTTTCCCTTAATCACACTGACGCATACGAGAAACGCATTCGGTTCCACTGGCCACCGCATCTCTGCATCGAGAAGAAAGGGGCGCTCTTCTTTGTCGAAATAAACATGCACATGGATATTGAACCGAATGGGTATGAAAGTTGAATAAACCATGACTAGAGAAACCGCACAGATAAGAGCGGAGGCTTTTCTGCACAGACTTCCCAACGCGCTACTGAGGAAGCATGTCCGCATCACCGTTGTGGGTTGTGGTGGGACCGGCGGTTCTGTAGCTATGGGTCTGCCTTATCTCCATCAGTCCATGCTGGCCTGGGGCCATCCCCACGGTCTAGACGTTACTCTGGTCGACGGAGATCGAGTCTCACCTACCAATTGCGTCCGCCAACCCTTCAGCGAGAGCGACATTGGCCTGTACAAAGCCACAGTACTGATCAATCGCATCAATCTGTTTTGGGGCCTACGGTGGAAGGCGGCTCCTCAATTTCTGGACGAATCCTGGGGCCGAGAGACGGACATCCTAATTGGCTGCGTTGATTCGCGTAGGGCACGCATGATGATGAAAGAGTCTAAGGCTCACAGGAATTGTTTCTACATATTGGATATCGGAAACAATTCCGACACGGGTCAGTTCATCCTAGGACAGCCTCAGAATGTAAAGAATAAGAGGAGTCCTGTACGGTTGCGAACGGCGGCGGAGTTGTTTCCGGAACTTATCGATTCCAGCTTGGATCTGAAGGACGTGTTGCCATCTTGCAGCGCTCTTGAGTCCCTGATGAGGCAAGAGCCATTTATTAACCAGACCTTGGCAAATCAGGCGTTGGCGCTGCTCGCAAAACTGTTTCGATATGGTTCACTCGCTCATCACGGGTGCTTCTTGAATTTGCAGCGCGGAAGCATGACGCCACTGTTCGTTGATCCGCAAACCTGGAAGCGCATGATGCGAGCTAACAAGCGAACTGTTCGAAAGTCGCGGTGAACGTGAACAGTAGATTCACTATAGGCGTTAAGCAGGGGCAAGGCGCTCAAATGCCGCCCTTGCCCCTGCACCCCCATCCCGGCTTCCAGAAACGGAATCAAACATATAGAGAAAATCGCTTAGATAATGGCTGGATCTCGGAAACAACGCGGCCAGCGGCCAATATATCCTGGGCCAGCCCCTCAATGACCGCAATCGACGCAAACTATCTAGGCTCCGCACCGTGGTCGAGTTGTACCCGGAGATTGCATCACCCTGGGCCGGAGAAGATCCTCTTCCAAGCTGTAGCGCTCTCGAGGCTCTCCAGCGGCAGGAACCCTACACCAATCAGGTCCTGGCGGCCAGCGCGTTGGCGATGCTGGCGCGGCTCTTCCGATATGGGACGATCGGGCACCACGGGGCCTTTTACAATGCAGAGACCGGACGCATGCATGTCATGCCGGTCGATCCTGAATTGCGGAGACGCACGCAGCGCCGTTCGCGTGGATTATTAAAGAAATTCCAACCCGAGGCAGCGTAAGGTGATCTCTAAAGGCGGTCACCATGAAGATCAGACTCGACAAGGCGCGTGCGATCGAAGCGAAAGCGATTGTTGCCCGCGCCTTTCGTAACGGCCCTATCGAAGACCTGCATGCGGGCAAGGTTTGCCCGGTGTGCAGCGCCGATCCAAACTACTCCCGAATCTCCGACGCGGAGATGAAAGCTCTCATGAAAGCCGCAGTGAACCAGATCTATAAGCTGCTCTGGCTGCGTGACCATGACATCGATGGTTACGCCGAGGCGGTGGGTCACGGTCATCGTTATTCGCGGCACTGGGACGATCCCGATATTTAGCATCTCGTAGCACCTCTCACATCCCCAATACAGGAAGGTAGAACCATGTTCAAGGAACTGGCGCCGCTGCTCCGGCAGCGGCCTGTCGTTTTGCTGCTCAATCCTCTTGAAGGCGATAGCCTTCGTGTTCTCGTCATGCCCAAGAAGTTGAACGACACGGAAGATGCTGCGCTCGCTACACCTGTCAGCGTGACCGGCACTCCCGAGGAACTCGACGAACAGCTACCGGCGACGCTCTCGCAGTTCGTCGGCGCGCATATCGAGTTAAAGAACACGCTTGAGATCGCGAAGGAAGAGATGGCTGCGGCGGCAAAGACGGCAAGGGCAAAGAACAACTCCAAGACCAGCAATACAGCCACGCCTACATCGAAGGCGGCTGACAAGGTGTCTGCGAATGCTGCCTCAAAGCCTGCCGAGGAAAAGAAGCCCGCTCCCGCAATGACGGCCAACCTCTTCAACTTCGATGAGAGTCCGGCACCTGCCGATGCTCCGAAACCGGCGGAAATTCAGGCTCCGCCAGATGGCAAAGCGACGGATGAAGAGAGTGAGATCCTCGCCGAGATTGACGAGAGCGACCAGCAAAGTACCGCTGTCGAGGATGCGGCGTAAGCAACAAATGCACGGGTGGAGCGCTGTCAGATCCACCTCTGTGCGGTGTGGAGTTTACTCCTCGAAAACACTTCAGACAGCACTTCCAGCGGAGGTCTTCCCATGCGCCTTGCATCGCGTTCCCCGGAAGGCCTCCCGGAGCTTGATATCAACCGGTTTGTGCTTAAACACGGCCGCATGCCATTTCTGAGCGATCCTGTTCCACCATGGCATTATCGCGGATGGCTCCTCTTTCAGGTACAGATGGCCGATAACCACCCAGGTGCAACCGGCCGCTGGGATCATTACCTGCGCACCTTAGAGGCCGGCCATCTGCTTGATGAACCTATCCCTCAGGTGCAATTTGCAGCAACTCCTTCGCCTGCGGGGGTGAAGATGCTCCAAAAGTGTGTCGATCTCCTCGCCTATCGAGAGTCCCACTGGTCCGCCTTCGAGTCTCTCGTCCAATGGCTTGCGTGGGGACTGGCCGTGTCGAGGCGGACACCTCAACTGGAAGAGGCAAGCTCCGAGGCTCTTTATTGCAGCTTCAACTTTGAACAGTTGCTCCTCGAACCTCATGACTACCTGGGACATTTGCTCTCCGAACGGAGAGGCAAAGGCTGGAATCCTCACGCCTATTATCCGACTCCACACGCCGTCTGTGAGTTGATGGCGCAGATAACGTTCGACAAAAGTGATAGTAGTGAGCGCGTCCAAAACGGGAGTGACGATCCACGGCTCCAACTGATCGGTGAACCTGCAGCAGGGACTGGCCGGATGCTCTTGCATGCCAGTAACTTCTCCTATCGACTGTACGGCATGGATATTGATCCGCTGGCTGTAACGATTTGTCTCTGCAACGGTGCTTTCTACGCGCCTTGGCTTGCGTTTCCTTTTCCAGACTCAGTTCTTGGAAATGGCTCGCATCCGGAAGAGGAGCGACCAGACAAGGCAGCGTAATGCCAACGAAGCAGGCTCTGCGTGCGCCCGTCTCATTCATGCTTCGCTCTTCCAATGACACACGTTTTGAATGCTGGGGGATAAGCCAGCAATACTTTATCCCGGAAAGCAGGACCATTGTGCTCAAGCAGCGTATGCAGAGATCTCGCGGGATTTTCATGGGGCTGGAACCTTTGATCGGCAACACTATCTGGAGTGGCGTAGCCTGGGTCGCGGTAGACCGTCATCTGTATGGTTTCCTGGCTGCGATCGTAGTGTTCAAGATTCTCAATGAACTGACCTTGATCCAATATCAACAAAGCTCATAAATGCCTCTTGCTGATGTAAGGGGCGAGGACAGCTTTCGCCTGCGACACTGCATTCTGCCTGCCGGTTGCCGATCATAAATATCGCCGCTACGCCCCTGAGGCCCAAAAGCTTCAGGGTTTTTCTTTGCAGGAGGAAACTATGGGCTGGCTTTACATGAGCTCTATGAAGGGGCATGCGACCCCAAAACAATATCTCGACCACCAACTCACTTACGAGGGCGAGTTTTTCGTGCAGAAGGTCTTAGACTCAGCGGTCGTCTGTATGAGGAGATACTATGCCGCTGTCGAAAAGGTGGAGAAGGATACGGGGGCAAGATGTGTCGTATGCGTCATCTGCCTCGTCAACTTCAATCCCCGCAATAAAGAGGGAATGATCTTTGGATACAAGGACGCCGACGAGACGATGGGGGTATGCCAGACAGACTGTCCCGCGCGCATTCTCGATCTGTTGACAGAAACCGAATCCCAATCGGCGCTCGAATGGCGTGCGGAGTGCCGGCGGCGTCTCGCCAAAGTGCTCCCAAAGGCCGGACAGACGATCGTTCTGAAGGAGCGGATGCGATTCAAAGACGGCAGCTCCCAGTCGAAATTCAAAGTACTGGAACGAAAGGTTCGAGGACGAAAGAGGTTGGTCTTCCACGGGGAACGAGGCGGTTATTACCGGCTCGGCAACCTGAGAGACCTCGATTTCACCATTGAACCAACCCCAGTTTGTCCATCTCAATCCGAGATCGCTGAGACCCTCCCGTTGTTTTAGCGGATTACACCGGCTCGCAGCTTCGCCAATAAGCGACCGCCTGGATGGGTCCCTCTAACCCGGTATCATTCTTCACCCTCCTCATCGAAAGGAAACCACTTCTATGGCTTCTTCCAAGACAATTACCGATGCACCAGCAATGGAGTTCAGCGCGGACCGCGATACGATGCTTGCAGAGGTCACGGCTGCCGCGCGCGTGAGCGAAAGTAAGAGCACGCAACCCATTCTCACCCACCTTCTTCTCGATGCGAGCGGAACCGGAGCCGTTACGATTACCGGCACCGATCTCAACCGGACGATCCGGACAGAGTGCCCCGCGCAGGTCACCACCGCCGGGACCGTGGCTGTGCCGTCACAGAAGTTTCTGAGCTATCTGAAACTTCTTCCATCGGGTCCAGTTCATCTCAAAGGGCTTGCGAACGACCATGTTCAAGTTCATGCCGGCAAATCCAAGACCCGCATGGCGAGCCGCGCAGCCTCCGGATTTCCAACCATCTCCACACCGCCTGCCAATTCTGTACAGCTAAGCAGCCGAGTTCTGAGGACGCTGATCCGCCAGAGCATCTTTGCCGTGGCGACCGCGGACGACCGTCACCTTCTCAAGGCCGCCTTATTGCTACTGCGCCCTGACCGGGCAGGCATGGTTGCGACGGACGGACATCGCCTGTCCTTCGTCGTTGTCCCCGATGATGGCATAGCGGTTCAGGGCGTGCAGAAGTCGCTTCTTCCTCGAGAGTGCCTCACCGATCTGCTCTCCTTGCTGTCCTCAACCAAGGAGGAAGCGGTGTACTTCAGCGAAGACGATGCAACCCTCTACTTCCAGATTGGGCCAAGGCTGTTGAGCGTACGCAAGCTTGTTGGACGTTTTCCGGACTATGAAGCCATCTTGCCGAAGGGTATGCCTAACTCGATGGTGCTCCGTTCCGCCGAACTGATGAGCTCGATTCAACGTGTGCTGGAATTTTCGGACGAGCGTTCTAATGGAGTGAAGTTCCATCTGGCTGACAACACGCTCAAGATCAGCTCTTCCGCTCCAGATCGCGGCGAATCAGAGGAGACGCTGGCCGTCAGTTATAGTGCCGAGCCCATCACTATCGGATTCAACGGCAACTATCTGGTCGAGTTTCTGCGCACCATTGGGGACAAAGGGTCTATGCGATTGTCCCTCAAAGACTCGATCTCGGCAGGCTTGCTTGTGCCCGAGAATTTGAGTGGAGAGTTCCAGCAACAGTATGTCGTCATGCCGATGCGCATCTGAGATCCGCATCGGTGTGACACTTCCAGAAGTTAGGTAGAGCGCACCCGGCTTTCCAACATTCGGAGCCCCTGCAAAGCGACTCGAATTTATCTCCATTGTCATGAGGAGAGATAGAAAACTATGTCAAAAACGAAGCCTCATCCAAAGATCCGTTACGATGGGAACGCGGCCCAGACGTCCGAGGCAGCTTCCAAACATCTTCGCATTGTCCTCGACTTCAGCCTTGATCTCACGCTGCTTCGAAAACAGAAACGTGCGCTGATCGGGATATACGAAGGAGCGACGGTCAGCTATGAACAGGAAGACGCAGCGGAAGGGCTGCTCAATCTCATCGACTTCATCCAGGATTCGATCCTCGAACAAGGACTCGCGACGGAAGAGCAAGTCTTTCCTCGGCTAAGCAAGCAATCTGCGTCGTGAAATGAAGGAGTGACATAAATTCTTATAGGCACTATGAGTTGCTTTCCTCCATTTTACGAACGTACTTTTCAGGCAAGTTAGAGATCACCAGTTTTCAACGCGATACACGCTTCTTTGCCTGAGAACGCTTTGCATCAGTCTTGGCGGGCGTTCCTAATCCTTCAAGAAGCTTGCTGGGACTAACGTCGAAGACGCTAGCAACTCGCAATAAGGAAGGAAGCGACATTCCGCGGTTGCCTTTTTCAAAGGCTTGCCAATGGTTCGTCTTCTAGTCATCAAACCACCGACTCCATCAGCGGCTTAAACATTGAAAGAAACGCCGACTCGGGCACCATTCGCATCACCGAGTCGCGCACCCCGGTAACAATCGGATTGCGCGGACGAATCATCCACATCAGTTGCCGCGATTGTCGCTGAACTCGGTCTACCCTCGTTCTTCGCCTCTGCTCATATCGGCGCAGAGCATCCGGAATGCGTCCCGAAGGTGCACGCGAAAGCTCGTCTGCCAGAACATACGCCGACTCGATGGCCATCGACGCTCCTACCCCGGCCGAGGGCAGAAGCGCATGTGCTGCATCGCCCACCAGCGCAACCCGTCCGTTTGTCCAGCGAGACATGCGCAGATCCAGAAAGTCATCGTGCCAGATCGTCGGATCGGTGCTCGAATTAAGTGCCGCCCTTGCCCACTCCGGAAAGCCGGCAAACATCGCCTCCAGCCGTCCGCGTCGCGTCGCGGCATCATCAGGTGCGGAGCGTGGAGCGCTCGCCGCGGCAAAGCAGCATGGTCTCTCTCGTGAAGGATAGAAACCCATAAACCGCCCCGGCCCGTAGATCTCGCGTGTTTCGCTGCCGATATCGATGCCCGTCCAGAACGCCCATCCGGTAACGCCGTGATACGTGAGCGGCACCTCTCCGAACGCCAGCCGCCGTGTCTCCGACCGCAATCCGTCTGCTCCAATCACCGCATCGTACTCCGCAGTTGTGCCATCGTTGAACGTCACGGCGACACTCTGCTCAGACTGGCGCAGGCCTGTAATGAAGCGGCCAAAATGAATCGGACTCGCTACAGCTTTACGCAGCACATCGATCAGTTCTGCGCGGCCCAGATAAAAATTGTCGCCATACTGCGCAGAGAACTCTCCGAACTTCGCCTGAATCAGGGCGCTCCCATTTGGACGAGCCGCATAGTACATCCCCGGTCGAACACCGATGCGCTCCAGCTCCGAGCGAAGGCCAAGACTGTTCAGCACATTCAGTCCCGCAGGCCATATTCCAAGGACATAACCAACGCCGCCGTAGTTCTTCGCTCGCTCCACAATCTCGGCACGCATTCCGCGCTGCTCCAGCGTCGCGGCAATCGTCAGGCCCGCAATGCCTCCACCTGCGATAAGTATCTTCAGCTCGTTCCCATAACGCATTCCGTCCTCCTTATTTCTTTTTTCCCTGTCCTCTGCGCTTCAGCCCATCGCAGAGCATCTGCGCCGCTTGCGGCCCCAGCGTCTTCCAGTCAACTGTCTTTGGCGAGATCGCCCACACTAGCCCCAGTCCTTCGTAGATACCCAATAGCAGCGTCGCCGCCTGCCTCGGGTCTACGCCATCATCGAGTTCTCCATTGCGGATGCCTTCTTCGATCAGCGGAACAATAATGGCCAGAATTTCGTCGTACATGGTGGCAAGATGCTTGCGCACCTTTCGCTGTCGCAGCGCAACCGCATAAAACTCCAACGCAATCGGCATCAGCCGCGACATCGACTCATAGTCGCGCGAGGTCTGCTCGCCCATTGCCGCCAACCGGTCGAGCACGCTGCCTGCGCGTGCCGCTTCCGCGCGCATCGACTCGATGTTGCGCCGGAATACACGGTCCAGAAGCGCGGCAATAATGTCGTCCTTCTTTTTGAAGTACCAATAGATGGCGCCCTTGCTCAGCCCCGAGCGCTCAGCAATATCATCCATGCGCGCTTCATCAAAGCCACGCTCAGCAAACACATCTTCGGCGGTGTTAAGAATCTGGTCTTTGCGCTCAGCGCTTACATCAGGTCGCGGCGTCATGCATTAATAATAACAGACTGACCAGTCAGTTTACAGTGACAGCAGGGATTTCGACATTTGTTAGTTCTTACTATGTCCGTCGCCGCAATTCGTCTTCAGGTCGAAACCCACGCCCTCAAAATGAATGTCTGAGGCTCAAGATGAGTGGGCTTGCCCGGAGCTGTTCTCTAGCATCCGAATCATCCTCAACCGCATATCATCTTAAAGAGTATGATCGCGGTCGACGCAACCAAATTTCAGGCGGGCAGGGTCTACTTGTGCACGACGCTTGAGAACAATATTCCTTCACGTAGTTCCAATACATGGTTTATCAGGTTCGAGAACCACTCCCATTGGCGAGTAGCCGCAGTCAATTGCATGCGCCCTGGCTTTGTGATTTCGTAAAATTTCGCCTTTCGGTTGTTTTCGGAGGTCCCCCACTCTGATTGAATCCAACCACGCCTCTTAAGACGAATCAGCGAAGCATGTATTGTTCCTTGATTCAGTTGCAGCTCATTGCTGCTTATTTTCTCAATAGAGCGAGCAACCCCGAACCCGTGTTGACGCCCTCCCGCAAGAAATACCTGCAATACCACCAGATCCAGGGTTCCGGGAATCAGGGTGCGTTTGGCCATATCCGATTTAGATAAACGCGTTTCCATCTAGTCCATCAGAGGTATTTACGTGCGATCTAATCGCTTGAAAATAGTCCGAGCGAAATAGCATTTGCTTGAGCGACGTTGCCAGCATCGTTGACGTGCAGATGGTCCCCACTGTCATATGCAGGCAGCAGCTGTGCGGGATGATTCGGGTCACACACCGCCTTGTCGAAATCAATCACGCCATCGAATTCGCCGCTGCTGCGAATCCACATGTTGATCTCTTGACGCGTTTTCTCATTCTCAACACTGTAAAAGCCATCGAAGAAAGGAGCAGGCCAGATTGCGTGCTCGAAGGGAGGAATGGTCGTGCCGATCACACGGATTTCTTGCTTGTGAGCACGAGTGACGATTTGGCGATAACCGCTAATCAGCTGTTGGGAGGTGACTCGTTCGGTCTGAGGGATAAACGATCCGGGAAAGAGAATGTCGTTTACGCCAAGGCCGACAACAACATACTTTACCCCCGCTTGCGCAAGGACATCACGCTCAAAGCGCGCCAGACCGGCTTGGCCAAGAGCTGGTCCATATTGCTCAAATACGGCTCTTAGCGGAGGCGGACCACCCGTCTGTCGCGGGCTTCGATTGTCGCTCAACAATCGATTTCCGATAATTCCTTCATTCAAAATACCCAGTTCCGCTTTGTTGCCTCCAGCTTTTTGTAGCCGCTCTGCAAGCACATCGGGCCAGCGACGGTTGGCGTCCTGAGTGGACCCAACGCCGTCCGTGAGTGAGGATCCCAATGCGATGATTGTGGCTCCATGAGGCATTGCCGCAACGTCCACTCCAGTCAGGAATGGCCAGGACGCAATTGTCCTGGCGACCGGAAACTTTATCTCTGCACTCAAATCTCCGGTTTCAGGCGAGACATAGTTCGTTTGAAAGGCTCTGAGATGGACGGTTGTCGCGTGAGTGCTCTGCGGCAGAAAGATACTGATCGCCAGATCCGAGAGAGCGGGCACGTCAAGTTTCACAGGATCACTTATCAGCATTGATCGCGCGGGAACGGTTGTGGATTTGTGTCCGCTGAAGGTTACTGTTCGGTCTGATCCCGGAACGAGGTCCGCCCCGGTTGCGCGACGTGCGAGATGACCCGCCCCGATCACCAAAGGCTCATCTCCGAAGGTGTTGGAGATCCTAATTCTTACCTTGGTACCACCGGCGCTGGTATGCACGATTAAGCGTAATGTCTGATTGTGAAATGTCTGAACTCGTCCGGGGATTTGAGCCTGGGCAGCGGTTGCCCATGTACCGATCCACCCCTCGTTATTTCCTGCGGTACGTTTACTTAGACCGTGCGATGGCACAATCAAGACGAGAATTGCAAGCATGGTGAGAAGTGCCAAATAGTACCGGCGACAAGGTGCGTTAATACGTGAATGCATAGGTCCTCGCTCTCGCACAGCTTGACGGAATAGTGCAAATCAATTAACCATCGAGAGCCTCTTTTACATCTCCGCAGTTACAATTGCGATCTGTAATCAGCCAACGGATATCGCGATGTCGATGAACGGTCTCGAAATGCAGTCAATGGCTGTTTTCTAGATGAACAATCGGTTCATAATGGACTAAAAGCAAGCAAGTGTTTCGCCAGCGGTGCATTCCAACGGGCAGTATCTGATGGCCAGAATCATGAAAAAATTGTGGTCATTTGGGCGACTGGAGATCGGCTACCGTAACGCTGTCTCTATTTCCGTCTTTTTTATCGTTCCGGCTGCGCTGTCTGTCTTTCAGGTCTATGTCCAATCGAAGCTCGAACAGCACCCGGTAAGATGGCAAGAGTTGGTTTATGCAGGGAGCCACTGGCTCCTCGTTGGCATCTTCACGCCGCTCATCTACCGTCTGGGCAAGCGCTTCCCATTTTCGCGAGCGCGCCTGACCGGCTGGCTTTTCGTCCATTCAGCGGGTGCCCTCGGATTGTGCATCGGCCTAACGTCGCTAGGCTTCTTCATGGCAGCGATGTTGAAGCTTCTTCCCCACTACACCTCTTTGCTGCGTGCCTTTATCCCCTGGATGCTGAGCGGCTTGCCATTTGCAGTGTCCATCTACTTCGCGATCCTTGGCTGCGTCTATGCTTACTCGTATTTCATTGAAGCGAGGAAACGGGAGGCGGATGCGGCACGACTCGAAGCTCAGCTCTCAGAGGCTAGACTGGGCGCTTTGCGTATGCAGCTGAATCCGCACTTCCTGTTCAACAGCCTCAATGCGCTTTCCGTTCTTGTACGAGAGGAAGATACGCAATCCGCTTCTCGCATGCTTGAACTCATCGCCGACGTACTCCGCCAGGTACTCCGCTCTGATCAACCCAATGAAATCCCGCTGTCGGAAGAGATAGCCTTTGTTGCGCAATATCTTGAGATCGAGCAGGTGCGATTTTCCGATCGACTTGATGTCCGGTGGAATATCGAGCAGAGCGCAATGTCTGCTTTTGTGCCCTGCTTTATCATGCAGCCCCTCGTCGAGAACGCAATCAAACATGGCGTGCTCAAAACGGCCGAGTCAGGTGTCATTGATATCTTCGCGAGAGTTAGGGGAGAGCTCTTGGAGCTAAAGGTGCTTGATAACGGAGAAGGGGGCGAGAGGGCCACGAAGACACTCGGTGTTGGCCTATCGAATACGAGAGAACGATTGCACGCGCTTTATGGCGACAGTGCGGGGCTTTCTCTCGATGTTCGACTTGCCGGCGGTGCTGAGGCCACAATTACCTTGCCACTCCGGGTGCAATTGCCATGATTCCCCTTCGTATTCTGATCGTCGATGATGAACCTCTCGGGCGTAGAGCCGTTCGGCAACTTTTACTTGCGCACAATGACTGTGAGGTAGTTGCTGAAGCGCGAAATGGCCGAGAGGCGATCCGGCTGATCGATAACTTAAAACCTGATCTTGTCTTCTTAGACATACAAATGCCCGAGATTGACGGGTTTGCTGTGCTAAGAGCCTTGGCGCCTGCACATTTGCCGTGGGTAATATTTATCACGGCGTATGACACATTCGCTGTACGCGCCTTCGAATCAAACGCGCTTGACTATCTCGTAAAACCGCTTCATGAGACAAGATTCAAAGACGCCTTGGCCAGAGTTCGCGAGAGATGTCGCTCGAAAGAGGCCATCGAGCTTTCGAAACGATTGTCAGCACTCCTTGCTAACGAGCCACCCATTCCTGAGACGCAAATCGAACCTGTGAGACGAATTTTGGTCGGCACAGGCGAGGGAGCAGTAATCCTTGATCTCTCAGAGATTGATTGGATGAGTGCTGAAGACTATTACGTCGCAATTCACTCCCAAGGGCACAAATATCTCGTGCGTGAGTCTCTCTCATCGCTCGAGAGCCGATTGGACCATTCACAATTCCTCCGGGTTCATCGAAAAGTCATTGTTAATTTTGCTCAGATCCAAAAGACAATCGCTCATTCCGAAGACGGCTCATTTTTGCTACTACGCACTGGAGACAAGCTGCCCGTAAGCCGGAGGCATCGCTCGCGGGTCGCAGATGCCCTTCGTCGGCTAAAAACATAGTTGTGCCGCAATGGATGTTAGGGCTTGCCTTCTGGTGATTGCAAATTCAATCTCTGGAAGGAACGATGGTAAAGCGCCGTTTGAGACGAAGAAATGGCCGTTCGTAAAACTGATAAGACAGGTGCGCCACCAGGATCGTAAAAAGGAAGGACAGGATTGTTCCCACTCCGCCACGCCAGCCTATCAGACGAAGCAATTCGCAGAAGCGGGTGAGCCACGTCTTGCCCAGGTGAAAGACAAGGTAGTAGACGAGCTCATGAAAGACATAGAGGCCATAGGAGATGCGGCCAAGGTAGACGACCAATCGCGGCAGAAAGCGCTCCGGCGTGCCCAACAGGCTGAGAAAAAGCAGCGCCGTTCCAACCAGCACGAGTGCCCAGCCGATAGGTGCCTGTAAAACAGTGGACTGCGGCGTATCCGCCTGAACGCCGAAGTGGACCGAGGCGACAAACCAGCATGCAATGGCCCCCACGATGCCGAGTATGCGAAGAACAGGATGCCAGTCAGGAACACGTCCGCGCAGAAAGAGCGAGAGCAACACCCCGGCGGAGAAGAACTGAAACTCGACGAAGCTGTTGGTCCACTGGCTGCTGAAGCCGTGAAAGCCATGCCGCGCATAGACGATCACGCAGATGTACGAGACGGCCATAAGGCCCAGCGAGATAATCTTGAGCCCTTTGCGCCCTCCGAATCGCGCAATCAGCGGAATCACGATGTAGAACTGCTCTTCGACCGAGATGCTCCAAAGCGGATTGACTGGATAGGAGTGAATCCAGCCAAACTTGCATATGTACCAGTTGCCGACGAAGAAGGTGAAGGCAAGCCACGATCTGGGGTCTCTTGGGCCGGCGCTATGAACGAAGTGCCCGAAGAGGACCAGCCCATAGAAGGCGGCAAAGTAGAGAGGCCAGATGCGCAGAATGCGGCGCATGTAGAAGGCGCCGGAATTAATAGTCCCCACCTGGTCTTTTTCACGCATCAGTAATTCTGTGATGAGGAAGGCGCTGAGCAGGAAGAAGACAGGCACACCGAAATCGCCGAGCAGGCAAAGGTTGTAAGCCCAGTAGTGCTGCGCAGGATCAAGGGGAAGAAAGTCCATGCGGTGCACGATGAACACAATCAGAAACGCGAGAAAGCGTAGCGCATCCAGCTCGGGACGATAGTAGCGATTGCTGGCCGTGTGTTGAAGACTTCTCTCTGGCTTGGGTGTGGCGAGAGTCGGAATACGCGTCCCCCCGGCGGGAAAGTGTGCGACATCTTTTTTTGAAAAATAACTATACCACCAGCCCCTCACCTTCACCGCTAATGCCTAAAAAATGGTCTTGACTTTAAGTATCAACAAGCGTTATATCGATTACTGATATACGGGGTGAAACATGGCCAAAGCTCCTAACCAGGTTCCGGACGAGTTGAAGCATCTTTTTCCGCTCACACCTGCGGTGTTTTTTATTCTTTTCGCTCTCGCCGACGGCGAAAAGCATGGGTACGCCATCATGCAGAGTGTTTCTGAGCTTTCCGCCGACCAATTTCGGATGGGTCCCGGCACCCTTTACAGCACGATCCAAAGGCTGGAAGAGATGGAGTTAATTGAAGAGACAGAGGGAACGGGCGAACCGTCTGATCACGAGAGCAGACGAAGATATTACAAGCTGACCAGTATCGGGCGGACGGTTCTTAAGGCGGACATCGGCCGCATGGAGTCTGTGATACGTCTTGCGCGCGAGAGAAAACTTACGCCGAGCACGGCAGGGTGAGGAACAACGCCATGAGCACACTTCAAAGAAGTTGTTCTCTTTACGAAATTTTGCTTTTTGCATATCCGAGCGAATTTCGCCAGCACTTTAGCGACGAGATGAAAGAGACGTTTGTCTATCAAATGAGACGCGAGCGTGGTCGCAGCGGTCTTGCCGGAGCATTTCGGGTCTGGAGTCTCGTCTTTTGGGAGTTGCTTTCTGTGGCAGTCCCCCTTCAGTTACAGAATTCCATCGTGATTGCTACAGCAGCGTCGCTTCTGGGATCGTCTGGCTTGTCAATCTTGTTCTTTCGTGCAGTCGCTCATCATTGCAGTAAATAGCGATTTTTGAACAATACCGGACATGCTTCTGCGCTATGGGGAGAGCTTTGTCTCCGTGGAGGTCGAAATGGAACAACAGATTGAACCGGAACATCAGATCACAAGAAGCGTCTGGATGTATCTAGTCCTCGCATATGGGTTCGCTTGGACCGCATGGATCGTTTCCATCAAGCTGCACGCCTCCGAAGAATTTCTCAATATTGGAACCGCGGGGCCAGCGCTTGCAGCGATGGTGCTCTCATACCGGCGTCATAGCGATCATTCTTACCGGCTCTTGCCACGAAGCCTGACTTTTCTAGCGTTGCTGGCGTCCTGCTGGATTGTGCTCTCGCTCTACTATGCGTGGCGGGTTAGTTCCCATTTATCTTTTCGATTGGATCCCTGGTTGATTATTCCTTCCATTCTGCCAGCGTGGATCATTTCAGGAGTTTTTTCAGGTGACTCAGGAGTGCGCAGCCTTCTGCGGCGGCTTGTGCATCGACCAGACCGCTGGTCGCTCATCGGGTTTCTGCTTTTTCCTGCGATCCTTCTCTTAGGAACGCTTGTCGCCAAGCTGTTGCATCAGCCGCTGGTAAAGCCAATTGGCCACGGATCGATAACAAGCGCGATCGCATTCGGGGTCATATTTTTTCTATATAACTTGCTCTTTGTTGCCGCGCTTGAAGAGCCTGGATGGCGCGGGCTCCTTCTCGACCGTCTCCAGAAGAAACGGTCGCCTCTGGTTGCAAGTGTGCTGGTCTGGTTACCGTGGGCGTTGTGGCACGCACCTCTCGATTACTATCGCCCAGCACGGTTTTCGCTGGCCACGTACCTCGAAATACGCGTCATCTTCCTGATACCCCTTGTCATCATCCTGACATGGCTCTATAACCGGTCTGCCCGATCGATACAGGCAAGTGCGATGTTTCATGCCAGTATGAATACCTTTCCGTTTGTGCTCCCCTACTTCATGGCTGGCTTTGTATTGCTCTTCGTAGTCGCAGGCTACGTCATCGTTGCGGATCGTATGTGGCGGGTTGGTCTCAGCCCTATCGGACAAAACCGGGGAGACATCACGACAATCCGGGG
>JGI26532J50257_10000268_pt1 | contig 30481 bp, 20 predicted proteins | sample ThiBiot_500_plan_FD_50257 | JGI IMG/M metagenome (IMG submission 50257) | reverse complement strand
GGTAAATAGAATATGCATTTTTTTGCCTATTCTGACGTGATTTAAACTTCTGAACTCACATTATCTTTGCCATCATCCTGTTTTGGTTACCTTTGATTCTCATTATTTTTGGTATTTATAGAATCGAGGCATCACCCATAGCGTCACCTATTTATTGTAGTTTAGTAGCATGAAAATAGCTGTCATACTCTGGACGTATAAAATTCTGCCCAACGATGAGCATCCTCTCGCGTTATGTATAGCATACAAGAAAGAGCACTTGTATGGCTAGGTGTCTCAGGCTCTACAGAGTTTTGAAATGATAAAAAGCATGTCCCTAAAAGACACTACCCAAATAAAGAACTCATCGAAAATATTATAAGTCAAACAATTAATACCTACCGCACCGAACTATTAAAGTTAGTTAATCAAAAGAAAGTGGTAACTTCCCAGACACTCAAACAAGCTGTGAACTGCTATTGGTATTGGCAAAGCTGTGGAAGCTGCTACTGGCAAAGAAGAAGCCAGCAAAATTTCCCATTTTTTTTGACCAGGCCACGGTAAATAAGCTCTATGTAAAATTTTAAAGAATTGCTTATAATTATCAAATTGCTAACTACGATGCGCACATTCATATTAAAAAAAGTTTTCCAAAGTTTAAGTATAGTTGTAAGTTGTGTATTAATCCTATGTATGTCTGCTTGTGATAATAGGCTAACTATGGACAATCCCTCTGTACCCAACGACGATTCATTACTAGACGATCCATTACTAATAGACTCCTTACCAAACATAGGGACTAAAAGAAAGGAACCAGAGAAACCATCTGTTCAAAAAGAAGAAAAGAGTACGGCTAAGAGTAGCAAGCGCTTAAAGCTAGCAGGAGAAAATCGATTGCCGCTCACTAACGGGCAACCTGGATTATTTGCTCCGCCACTGATGATGGGAAAAACAGCTAGCCGTCGTGCAAAGTTGGCGTTAGCACAGGCAAGTACAAATAATACAAGAAAGGAACCTGAGCAAGCATTTACTAGAAAAGAAGAAAATGGTATGGCTGAAGGTAGCAAGCACTTAAAAAACAAGATGCGGGTATACAGTAGATTGCCAAGAGAGGAAAGAAAAAATAAAAGAAAGAAGCTAGAAGCACCTCCTATACTAGCCCATGAGATGCTGAGTTCTTTAGCAAAATCTAGGATAGCAGAAATAAGTACCCAGCAGCCTAATTTGGCAAACATGGACGCACCGTATAGAGATATGGAGGTGCAAGAGTTGGCTGAGCTTGCTAATAGTAATGATACCAAAGCACAGGAAGAAATTGTTAGCCGATGTTTAAAGGGAAGCCTAACGCCCTTATTAGCAAGCCTAATTGATCCTTATAGCTGGGCGGGAAGGGAGAAGAAAGCATGCCAGGATCAGCGGTATGTTTATCTATGGCTGCATGTTTCAAAACCAACAAATGAGCCTGATTTATATGCAGAGCTTCTGGAGCATATCAAAGCCAATGCAGCATCTGGAGATCCTTTAGCACAAACTAATTTAGGGTATATGTATGCAAAGGGTATAGGCATACAAGTTGATTGTAGAGAAGCTATTAATTGGTATAAAAAAGCAGCAATCCAAGGATATGCAGTTGCACAAAATGAGTTAGGATACATGTATGATAATGGCCTATTGGGTAAAGACTATGATTATAGAGAGAGGGACAGAGGTGTATATGACAAAGAAGCAATTAAATGGTATACCCAGGCAGTTAACCAAGGCTATGCGCCTGCTCTAACCAATTTGGGAAATAAATACCAGACGGGAATAGGAATAAAAGGAATTTATCCTCTCCCTATAAAAGCCAAAGCAATTGAATTGTATAGAAAGGCTGCTGAGCAAGGAAATGTACAAGCCAAATATTATTTAGGAGAGACTTATTATCATGGCAAAACAATAGGTATGCACTATAAAGGAGTAGATGCTGACCATGAAGAGGCATTTAAATGGTTTAGTGAAGCAGCAAACCAAGGACATGCTGAGGCCCAAGCAAAACTGGGTCTTATGTACAATAATGGAAAAATACTTAAGCAAGATTTTGTTACAGCCGCGAAATGGTATATAAAAGCAGCTGAAGGAGGAAGTGAGGCTGCTCAAGAACATATGGGAATAATATATCAACAAGGTCGAGGAGTACCTAAAGATATTGCGCAGGCTGTTTATTGGTCTATGCAAGCAAAAAATAGATCGAGGCTAGGTAGTATTTTTAAAAGACAGCAATCACCTTTACCTTTAAAAAGGCAGCAGACTCTTTTACTCTCAACCGATCAAGTGTCTCATCAAGAAATGGGAAAGATAGAAAGTAATTTGTTAGATAATTGGCAAGCCCTACAAGAAGAGCCGAGCCGAGCAGATGAGCTGACCGAATCTTATCAACAATTGAAAGAAATATTGGATCGATTTAAGCAATGGCGTCTTGCACTCCATACGCAATCAGAATTATTGGTTAGCTGTTTACAGTTTGACAAACAAGAATATAGACTGGCTATTGAAACTCGCCAACAAGAGACAGGTATAATACCTTATGTTAAGCAACACACACTTCATAATAATGAGTATCTAAGTTTTGGAGAAAGTAATGTTGAAATAGCTGAAGCCATTGTTAAAGAACTAACTGAAAAAACTCTTTACAATCAAGTACAAGAAATGCTAAAGCAGGTTGAAGAAAAATACAAAGCTGCTATGTGGATGCAAAAAGTTGAGGATATTCAAGGAGAAGCTAAGCAGTTTAAGAAATATTATACTTTATTCTTAGAAGAAATTGAAAAAGGCCAATATACTCGTAATCAAAAGTTTAAAGAAAAACACTCTTATTTATTTACTTCGTATTAAGCTTGTATGACCTATAAGTTTGCTCGATTAGTTAGGATTTGCTGAAAAATACTAGTATAGTATAGTAGAGGAGGAGTGTTATCCTTAAATTTTAATTTTGGTTATTACCCGTTACATCCTTCTAGATGCCCTCTTTCAAGCGGATGACAGGCATTCTTAATTAGGGGCTACTGAAAAATATTAAAACAATCTTCAAATTGCTCATTAATCTGCTCATGAAAGAATAATCTTTGCATAATTTAAATAGAATTTTTAATTAAAAGCGTAAATATGATTGTTTGCAATCCTAGGCTTACATCTGTCTTGATCGAGCTGATTAGTGCAGGCATGACAACAACCCTGCTGGAGTCACTGATTTGCGTGAATAGCGGAGCAATTCACCAAATCTAACTAGTAACTTGAGTTAATTACTTCTATATAGTTGATCACAATATCAATGGTATTACCTGAATACAACAGTACTAAAAATAAAGCTAATTGATGAAGTCCTTTAAATTAAATTTTTAAGATATAAACCAGCCATTGCTTTGGTGAAAGCTTTATTATTGTATATTTGAACTGCAATTAACTATATAGCTGTCATATTAATAATTATATGTTTATCCAAGCGCTCTCACTTTTCGTATCTGCTTTACTAGGCGGATTTGTCGTATTGATGCTACCTAAACTTAGGGCATCTAGGTTTGACTTTTTGCTGATTTTTGTTGGGAGTTATCTATTTGCGCTTACTATCCTACATTTACTTCCAGACCTATTTACGTCTCAAGATACCGCTCATTTTATTGGCTTATACGTCTTGATAGGATTTTTCTTGCAGTTGTTATTAGGTATGTTTAGTAAAGGTGTAGAACATGGACACATGTATGAGTCTAAATCCCACGATCATCATGCAATTTCTGCAACAGCATTATTTGTGTCCTTATGTTTACATGCTTTTTTGGATGGGGTAATTCTTAGTAATGCTACTTTGGCAGCGCCTTCTCAGTTAAGTATTAATGCCCGATTACTAGTGGGAATAGTCTTGCATAAATCTTCTGAGTCTTTTGCTTTGGTAAGCGTGCTTAAAGGCATTGTCAAGAAGAAATATGTGATTTTTGGATACTTATTGGGTTTCTCGCTCGCTTCTCCCATCGGCTTATGGATTAGTAAATATTGTAGTCAAAGCCTGTTGTTTAGCCAAGAGGTTTTTGTTGCATTAGCAGCCATAGCCGTTGGTAATCTGTTGCATATTTCTACTACCATATTTTTTGAGTCTAATCCCCATCATCGTCTGAGTTTCCAAAGGCTAATAGCTATTGTAGGAGGTATATGTTTGGTAATGGTTTTAGAGCATCTTTTATAAATGGGTCCTATTAAAGCTGTCTTTTAATTGTCGATAAGTTTATTTTTATTAGTTACAGTTGTTTAAACTATCCTAACTTTAAATCAACCACATACAGATTTTATATCGTGGTTAGCCAATAATATATCTAACTATGAATAAAGAAGAGGCTAAGAGAGAAATAGAGCAACTGACTGCACTAATAGCTTACCATAACAAGCTATATTTCCAGGAAGCTCAACCTGAAATCTCAGATTATGAATATGATCAGCTTGTAGAAAGGCTTGCAAGGCTTGAACAACAGTTTCCTGATCTTAAACTCGCTCATTCTCCTACACAGCGAGTAGGAGAGGCTCCCTCTAAAAATTTTGCAACAGTTTACCATCAATACCCAATGCTCTCGTTGAGCAATACCTATTCAGAAGAAGAAATTAGCCAATTTATACGTCGGATTCAAAAACAATTACCAGGGGCTCCTATAGCTTTTTTCTGTGAACTTAAGTTTGATGGAGTAGCTATTAGCCTACTATATAAACAAGGTAAATTAGAGAAGGTGGTTACTCGGGGAGATGGTATGAAAGGGGATGATATTACGGAAAATGCTAAGCAAATTCCAACTATCCCGCAAGTAATCAAAGGCGAGAATATACCACCAGCCTTTGAGGTGAGGGGAGAAGCAGTGATGCCACTAGCTAATTTTGACAAACTTAACCAAGAGCGTTTGGCTCAGGCTTTAGAGCCCTTGGCTAACCCGAGAAATGCCACTGCTGGCACGCTTAAAACACTAAAAAACACGACAGGACTTAAAAGGTCACTAGACTGTTATATATATGGATTGTTATCCGAAGATATGGATTTGCCAACCCATGAAGCAGGCATTCAATATTTAGAACAATGGGGTTTTCGTGTTTCTCCTACCTATAAAAAATGCCTGACATTGGAAGAGGTAATGGATTATATTAATTATTGGGAGACTGCTAAAAAAGAACTTCCTGTTGCCATAGATGGGGTAGTAATAAAAATAAATGATATTTCTCAACAAAATAAATTAGGCTTAACAGCTAAGAGCCCTCGCTGGGCTATTGCCTATAAATACCAGCCAGAAAACATAGCCACTATTTTAGAGTATGTAGACTATCAAGTAGGTAGAACAGGAGTGATTACGCCTGTGGCACATTTAAAGCCAATTCTTCTAGCTGGCACTACTGTAAAAAGAGCTACCTTACACAATGCCAGTGAAATACAACGCCTAGATCTGCACATCGGAGATACGGTTTTTGTTGAAAAAGGAGGTGAAATTATACCTAAAATAACGGGGGTAGATGTAACCAAACGAAAACCAGATAGTCAGCCTGTTACATTTATAATAACTTGTCCTGCATGTGGTACTGCACTGGTAAAGAGATACGAGAAAGGATTATACTATTGTCCTAATACAAAATCATGTCCTTACCAACTACAGGGCTTGCTCAAACATTTTGTGCAAAGAAAAGCAATGGATATCCGGTCTGTTGGAAAGCAAACCATAGAGATGTTAGTACAAAAGGGCCTCATACATACGCCTGCCGACTTATATTTCCTGCAGTACCAAGACATTAGATCCCTAGAAGGATTTAAAGATTTAGCGACGCGAAATGTTTTAGATGGCATAGCCCATTCTAAACAACGCCCTTTTGAGCGGGTGTTATTTGCTTTGGGTATCAGGCATGTGGGAGAGGTCATCGCAGACAAAATCACACAGCATTACCTCAACATAGATTTGTTAGCAAAGGCTACGGTTGAAGAGCTGATGGCTATTTCTTTTATTGGACCAGAAATTGCTCACAGTATTGTAAATTATTTTGAAAATCCTGAGAACTTACAACTCATTGCTTCACTTAAAAAAGCTGGTATACAGTTGAGTAAGCCAGATACAGCGACTACGGCTACTGGACAGTCGTTGCCTTTATTAGGAAAAAATTTCCTAATTTCAGGTACCTTTCAAAATTTTGAACGAGAAGCGCTTAAAGAGCTCATCAAAAAGAAAGGTGGGAATTTATTGACGGGTGTATCTAGGAAACTAGATTATTTAATAATAGGAAATAACCCAGGGCCTAGCAAGATTACTGAAGCACAAGCACTAGGCATTCCGATGATTGATGAAACAAAGATCTTAGAAATGTTGCAGGTATGATTTCATCTTTAAAAGACACCATAAAAAATAATCTTTTGGCTATATATGCCCAGCACCATAAGCGATTAAAAAGAAGAAAAGTAGTACAAGATAAGCAGGCTAATTTAACTGGAATAGTAGGTTTTTTATACACAGCCGAACTGAATAATCCACACAAAACGGATGCTGTAATTCGTACAGTTGAAAAGATAAGAATTAGTGGTAAACAAGTTAAAGTGCTATGCTATGTGCCTAATAAGCACATCATCCTTAATAAAAATATCGATTTCTTCACCAAGGAGAATATTAATTTTTTTGGCAAAATCAAGAAAGAAGAATTAGCCAATTTTTTGAAAACTCGTTTTGAACATTTGTATCATTTAGATATAAATAGTGAGCCCATATTGGATTATGTAGTTGCAAATTGTAGTGCAAAGTGTAAGATTGGTAATTTGGCTTCAAATACTTCAAACAGGAGTTATTTATTTGAAGTAAGTTTTAAAGGTCTTGTGGAACCAAACGAGAATGTGAAATTTGATAGCTTGATTGATAAAATGCTTGATTATACAAAAATGCTTCATGTATGATTAAAAATTTACAAGGAACAGGTGTAGCCCTGGTTACGCCCCTCAATGAAAAATTAGAAGTTGATTTTAAAGGATTAGCTAAGTTACTTCAAACTAGTAATGAAGGTAGCGTAGATTATTGGGTAGTTCATGGCACTACAGGAGAATCTGTTACCACACAACCAGCAGAGAAGAAGCAAATATTAGAATTTATTCAAGCGAATAATCCTAGAAATTTGCCGATTGCTTATGGGCTTGGTGGAAATGATACCAGCGAATTATTGCGACAAATAGATAAAATTGATTTTAAAGGTATTGATGCCGTACTCAGTGTTAGCCCGTATTATAATAGACCTTCTCAAGAAGGTATTTATTTACATTATAAGGCCCTAGCAGATATCTGCCCAGTACCGCTTATACTTTATAATGTGCCTAGCAGAACAGGTTCTACAATAGCTCCCGAAACAGTAATCAGGTTGAGTAAACATGCTAATATTATAGGGATTAAAGAAGCTTCTGGCAACTTAGTAGCTTGTATTGAAATTGCTAGGGATAAGCCAGCAGATTTTCTGCTTATTTCCGGAGATGATATTTTAACAATTCCTATGATAGCCGTAGGTGGTGTAGGAGTCATCTCTACGATAGCAAATGCCTTTCCTAAACGAATGTCCGATATGGTTCGAGCTGCTTTGAATAATGATTATAAGCTAGCAAGGGAACATCAGTCTAAATTACTGACTTTCCATCACCTAATAGCTCAAGGGGGTAATCCGGTGGTGACCAAACAAATCTTGGCAGCCCTAGATATTTGTAAAAATTATGTGAGGCTACCTTTAGCTCCTGTTGATACTCCTTTTATAGAACGTATACAACAAGAAGTATTGCGTTCTTGTTACCATGTAATTAGTACTTTTTAGTGTCATCCCTGTACCGATCAGCCTGATTGAGTTGTAGGTAAATCCAGCAGGGGTCCAGTAAAAAGAAACATGCTGTATGAAAATATACTGGGTTTACATACGCTCATCCAAACGTACGGGGATCCTATTGGAAAGACTTGTATGAAGATTTGATATAAAACTATAGTTAATTGTTGTGAATAGTTCGCTTGCATACATCATATATACAAGAACAAATTCACCTTATTTTTCCTCATTACACTGGATCCCTGCTGAACATGCCCATGAGTTTGAACAAACGTACGTTGCAGGGATGATAAATGCAGGGGACTATTATAGCAACGCAGCAAGATAAAGTACCAACGATGATTAAAGATCTTGTACTTTTTTGTGGAGAAAAATCAGACTTTGTTGATCAAAAGTTAGTAAGTCCGTAACTTTTGACACCTGTGGAGGAAACTCCTGCCACCACCTTAAATAATTGAAGCTTGGAAAGAGCGCTAACTTAATTATCTGCTAAATCACTTAGTAGGCTACACATTGCTTTAAAAGCATGGTTACGCTGTATATATAATTCTGCTAATTTCTCTAATTTATCCAGGTTCGTACTATTGTCCATATTACTTAAGGTATGCGGTATAGCTACTTGGAGTCGATAATTGTGCGGATAAAGAATAGAGATAACAGTCTCAGACCATTCACTGTCTGCTCCCAACATCATTTCAATTAGATTGGGCTGAGCTCTCAGAAGCCATCCTATAATACCTGCATTTCTAAGTAGGGTAGCTTCTTTCCTATATAGCTTCTTGGTGGGTCTACATATGCCAGTTCCTATAGATATTAATAACACATCCTTATTAGCAACGATTTGATGCATATTTCGTATACCTAGAACAGCCGTAAATTCAGGATTATTAGCCCATAATCCTCCATCCACTTCATGCAGCGTATGGCCTTGTTCATCGTTCAATACCTTGGGTGAAAAATAAATAGGTGCTGCGCTAGTGGCCCCTGCTATATCCTTCAGATAATAATCTTTGTGAATGCGAGCGAGGGCCTTGTGGGTGGTCCAGACATGTGGAAGGATTTTGTCCAGTGAATAGGAGATAGCTAACGCAGGCTTCAATGTCTGACTTAGCTGTGTAGTACCAAATACATTTTCTAACGCTTGGTCTAACATTTTTCTATTGTATTTAGGGCCCCATAGGCCCCAACCAGTTTTAATCTTGTGTTTCCAGGAAGCATAAAAGATAGTTCCACTTTGTTGCTTATAAAATGTAACTAGATCGCGTGCCTGGTACTTGACTTCTCCCTGGCTGTCAGGGGTAACTAAAGCCAATGCTACCAAACCACCTGTTGAATTACCGATTACTAAATCGAATAATTCAAAGATAGGCTTACCCGTTTCTTCTTCGATGGCTTGTAAAATTCGGGCTGGTATAATACCCCGTACACCACCGCCATCAATAGAAAGGATACGAAACTTTTTGGAGGTCTTGGGAGTGGGTTGTGTGAGCGTAGAAGCAGTGCTACTGATGCATATTAGAAGGAAACATATTGTGGATATAAATTTTTTTAAATACATAGGAGAGTTGTCCGTAATTTCAACTTAAACAAACTATTGTTGATTCCTGAAAAGTAAAGAAATTCTGTTATTTTATACAAGAGACTATTTTTACTATTCTCAAAGATTCTGATAAGTTTATTAAATCGATATATATGTATATAAAATTTCTTAAATTTGCTAAAATTTTTTGCTCTGGTTTATAAACAGGGGCATTTCCAGAATAAGCCTTTATAACTTGATTTTAAAATTAAACTGACTGACATATCCAATTCTATATTCTAATAAATTAAGAAGTATGAAATTTATAATTAAAACTGTTAACAAGTGTATCAATACAACATTAGGGTGTCTGATGTTTTTGGTTGTAATCTCGAGCGTAACTTCTTGTGAAAGGTGTAATAAAGAAGAATCAAGAGACGGCAAACTAATGATAAATTTAACCCCAGCTAGCTTAATAGATGATAAAAAAACTTTCCAGCTTCAGCTTGTTTCTCAGGATGCTAAAAAAATAGTTGAATACAAAAATTATCAACTTAAAATGACATTGAGTGCAGCGTCGGGAGATCTCAAAGGCAGTAAAATCAAGTATAAGTCTTTTGATACAGGAAAACCGGTCGACCAAGAGATGACTTCGGCTCCTGTTACAAAAGATCTAACCCATTTCTTCAAAGGGGCTGTCTTAGAACCTGGAGATACTCCAGAAGAAAACTTTATCATAGAACCAGGTCGGGGTGCTGGTAAACTAACTTTCAAAGTGGAACTTTTAGATGCACTAGAAAACGATAAGTCTGTAAAGATATGTGAAGGAACGTGGGAGCCAGGCCCTCCACCTGCCTTTGATATAAATATTACCAATAAAGACACATCTGACAAAATTTTTGTTAACAAAAAAATTCAGCTTCAAATAACAAAAAGAGGTGCTTCAGATGAAATATTAACTAAAGACTTGGATAGAATGGCGTTGAAGATAGAAAGGACAAAGGGAAGCGAAGCTAGGATTAGTACAGCATCTGATGATGATAAATTGTATATCCTTTCACCTGTGAATGTAACGCTCAGCCCTGATAAAAAAAGTGCTAGCCTGGAATTAATGATAGAACCAGGTGCAGATAAGCGAGCTAGATTTAAATTAGAACCTGTAAGCGAAGAAGACAGGAATGTGCCTATTGGTAATGTTGAAGAAGTCGAGTGGGAAAATGGAGCCAAACTTGAGTTAGAAGCAGTATATGAAGATGCAGATCCGGCTAATAAAAAGGTAAAGATTACTGTAAAAAATACAGGAAAGCTAGAATTACCAGACAATAAAGCAAAATTAAGCTGGGATACACGCAGCGCTCAAGTTATCATCGAGGGTAAGCAACAAGGTGAAAAATATATTTCTAAGCTTACTGATGGACAAAACATTGTATTTGATTTAGATAAAATAACATTTGTTGATCCGAATGCATTTCCATCTGCTGAATTGACTTTAAAATTAATTTGGGATGAGTTGGAAAAGCCTGAAGAAGGAACCTGTTTGCTTACTGCTGTGCCTGTTGATGTTACGCTTACAGCATTTAAATTTGACAAAGCAACTAGTCAGATTAAGTATAACATCAAAAATAATCACCCAACAACTGCGATAGACTTAGATTTACACTGTGATAATAAAAATCCCGGTACAAATAAAGCGAGCATTATTACGGGACTTCCAGTTAAATTGAATTTGCCTCCAAACATGCCATTAGGCGAACAAATTTTACAAGTAGATTTCCAAAATGAAGATGAAGCTTATTTTAATATAGCACTATTCTTGGGTAGTAATCCTATTAACTTCAAATATGACGATGGTAGTGGAGAAAAATCAGAATCTACAGTGGAGGTGCGTCCTGTAGCCAAACAAGTGAAATTAAAACTTATTGATGACGCAGGTAATGACTTTGCAGGTGATAAGATATCACGAAGAGGTGCCAACAAAGAAATTAAATTTAAAGTAGTGCTAGATGGTGCTCCCGATGACGTGGTTGCTTTAAATGTAATTGATAAAGCTAGGCTCAAACTAGCAATAGATAAAAATCATGCAGGAGATGCTAAACTGCTAAAGGGGGTGGGACCTGATGAAGTGGAAAAAGAAATACCAGGCGATCAGCTCAAGATTGGGGATGTTGATAATACAATCACTTTAAATTTACAAAGAGGAAGTACCAATGGAGCTATTTTTAAGCTTCAGCTCACGTATAATAAAAAGAATGATGGTAACTTTCAGAATATAGGGGTTCCTTTAACGATTGAGTGGGAAGAAGATGAATTTGAATTGACTTTCCTCCCCCCAATAGAAGATAATGTGTTGATAGGAAATAATACTGTAGGCAAGGTTAAGTTAGTTAATCGAACTAGTGAAATGGATCCCACAAAAGTTAATCTAATTGTAAAGAGCAGTAACGAAGACGTTATATTTTGGTTTGTAAAAGCGAATGGTGATCATATTAAGAATGGGACTGGAGATGACATAGTCGAAAAGGCTACATTAGCAGAGCTATTAAATGATAATAATTTAATAGGTAAAGATGCTTCAAAAGAACTTTGTTTTAAGTTTGGTGCCGCTAAGAATGGGGAGACAAGTGCAGATTTAACAGTTATCATAGAAAGAGATAACCAAATAATAGATGAGTCTGAACTTATCCAGTGGGGAGCTACAGAAGCGGATATTATAGATGAGCAGGAAGGATTGTTTTCAAAAAAAGAGATGGACGAACTCTTAGATGCCATATTTTCCAAAGGAACAAAGGAAGTTACTAAGCGGGAGGCAGAGGGAAAATTTGAAAACATTTTACAAAATTCGCAAGCAGTTATACTAAGAATACAGCAAGAAATAGAACAAGGAATACAGCTACCAGTACCCAAGGATCAACAAGAACATGTAAAGCAATTAATAGAAGATTTCAAAGAACCAATTAAAAAAGAATTAATAAGTATAGTCGTCAATAGGGTATTGAATAATGCATTTCAAGGAGGCAAACAGAGGGTTAATAGGAAGCAACTACAAGACGCTATTCAGCAGATTCAGCCAGATGCAGAACTTTTTCAGGAGATAATGTTAGGGGTGCAAAGGATATTTACAGGAGGTTAAGGGTGGGTGTCGGAAATTTCCTTCCGATACAAAGTGGTGGCAGGAGAAGCTTCCCTCTTGCTGGCGTACGCACTCTCGCTTGTATTTTTATTCCCACTTAGAACATCATCGCGATGGCTTCCCCCTTGCTGGCGCACGCATCTTGCGTGTGCCATTTTTAGGCTGAGTAATTGCTGTCCACTAGTTTGCTTGGTATTTCGAGGAAGAAGTCAAGAAATATTTGTCAATCGGTAAAACCGAGCGATAGCTAGTAGATTTTTAAATATCCTATCCTCCAAATAGATAATTTACTAGTCATTCTATTTTGCTTTCTCAATCTGGATCCCTGCTAGGGATGTCTACGAGTTTGAACAAGAGTATGTTGCAGGGATGACAACTTATAATGTTTTTTCGTACATCACAGTCTTTTGCTGGCCCATGATTGGTTGATTTAAGTTAATTCAGTTTACGTTGCCTTAGCTACTAATTGGTTTGTTCGGGAGTAGAGGATGAGTTAGCAGTATCTGGCTGAACTTCAGGAGTTGATAGGGCTACACTATCAGCAGCAATACCTGATGACTCTAACGTTGCTGTATCCAAAGCAGGATTTGTTTCTATAATAGGTTGATCTGGTTCAGGTTCCGTATCAACTGCTTGTGGGTTCGCTTCTACAACCCATAAATTAATCTTAGTACCCAAATTTAATTGACTACCTACCTTAGGTTGTTGCCGAAATACAGTTCCAGCTTGCAAGATATCTACATGCTCATAGGTTACAGTACCTACGCAGAGTCCCGTATCTAAAAGCAAAAGTTCGGCTTCGTCTACTTTCATTTCTACTATATCAGGAACGATGACCGCGTGTTTCGCTAAGCCTGCCCCTACTACTAGATCGATTTTAGAGCCTTGAGGAATGCGTGTACCTGGTGCAATAGGTTGCCCTTTATAAAGTTGTTCTAAGACAGCATTTTTGGCAATATCTGTAACATAGGTAATTGTATGATAACCCAGCCCCCTGCTTTTTAAGCTGATATGTGCATTTCTTACAGATCCATCTACGAGGTTTGGCATAAGAACCTCTGGTGGTTGTGTGGCGTTTAGTGTAATATAAATGCTTCTTCCTTCTTTGACCCGGGCTCCGGCCTTGGGATACTGTTCTAATACGACATCTGGTGGATAATTGGGGAAATAAAGAACATCTTGCGTAATTTTATAACGTAAATGCCTAGAGCTTAAAATATGCTGCATCTCATCTACAGGTATACCTTTTAAATTAGGAACCGTAATAGCTTGTCCATGCTTGGTAATAACTGGAAGGGTAAACTGAAAAAATAGCCATACTAGACCAACCAAAATAAAGGCCATCAAGCTTACATTCAAAATTAAAATTTTAATTAATCTTTTTGTGATGCATAAAGCCATAAGATTTTATAAGGTTATTGCATGAGCCTTTTTATAGCCATATTGAATAATCGCATCAATAAAATCAAACGGCTTATATCCGTTGATAGCAGATTGATGAAAAATGCAGGTGGCAGGCGTTAAAGCAGGTAATGTGTTAATTTCAAGAATCCAAGTTTCTGTATGCGTAGGGTATATTTTTACCATCGCATCGATGCGGGCATAACCTTCTATATTTAATACTTCTGCTACTTGCTGTAAATCCTTTTTAACCTTTGTGGCGATAGCAGTATTGGTCGAAAGATCCGAATCAAATCTAGCTGGCGTAATATTTTGTCCTTCGCCCGCCAAGAATTTTTCTTCCAGCGAAAGTATTTCTCCTGTAGCAATCACTTCAGAAGGTTCAAACATTTCATAATGTCGATTTCCGTTTGCGTCTAAGTGGGTTAATAAGCCTCCTGTAATCTCTAAAAAATGGCTGGCATCACCTTTTTCTATAAGATCTTCTATTAGAAATCGCTCATAATTAGGAAAGGCAGCATGTGGTTTCAGATTCAATAGCTGTGCTGCATGGGTAGATAAGCTAGGGGTAGTTCTAAAGATACCTGCTGCATAAGCGGTAAGCATTTCTCTATGTTGTATTTTAACTACAGCTACGCTACATCCATCATCTACGGGTTTTGCAATAAAGGGATACTTAAATTTTTTTTCAATTAAGTTGATCGTAGCTAGTTGCTCATTTTGCCACATTGCTCTACTAACTATCGCTTGGTTTGCTACATGGATACCATGGGTATGTAAAAAACGGTTCGTAGTAAATTTATCGATGGCCATCCGGGTAGCAGCTATGCCCGATCCATTATAGGGAATCTGGTATTCTTCTAAAATGGTCTGTAGCGTCCCATCTTCTCCTGGTCGTCCATGTAGTGCAACAAAAACACTATCTACTAGATGCGTTAATTCTTGATAGCTTACAGGTATGGGTTGAGTTATAAAGGAACCTACATATTTCTCGATGATGGAAGCTAGGGCAGGTGTTCCCATATAGTTGTCAAATAAATGGCTGGAAGTATGGAGGTTTTTAAGCTTTTCATGAATGTCATCAGCACTATCTTTCAGTAAAATATGAATGGGCAAAATAAATAGGGCATGTTCTTGTGGAGTACCAGTTAGAAAGATAGGAATAGGTGTGTAGAGGCCAGAAGAAGCTAACTTTTCATATACGTTTCGACCGCTTTCTACAGAAATATGACGTTCAGCCGAAAATCCTCCCATAATGATACCTATGCGCATATTTTGATCCATATAAAAAAACTCGATTGTTCTAATTAGTGACAAAGATAATCATTTGGTAGCTAGATGAATCATTTGGTATGCTTATAGCTGAAAAATTTATTTGCCAGCCCATTGAAAATTGAGGGAGAAGTTTTATATTTTATATAGTATTTAGTATAAAACAACTTTCAACCCATTCAAATTTATTTTTATGTTAAAGTCAGCAACTAAATTATCTAATATTTTAGTACACGTACATGCTTTGTTTTTGATAAGCATGGTATTCTTTTTCTCTAATTGTAGTGAGCGTCCTGAAGAGGATGCAAGTAAAAATGCAAGACTTAACCTTGACAAAAAACATAGTGGTAAAGAACCCCAAGAGCGATTCAAAATATATATTAAAGAAACAATTGATACAGATCCAGATCATGGCAATGAATTAGCAGCTTATTTTGATGAGGCTATAAAAATAGTAAATAACAGCTCTGAATCTTTAGTTAAAGATCCAAAATCTGAAGAGAATCCCTTATACATATTACTAGATGCTATCAGTAAAGTTTCTGAGGCTGAAGGAATACAAGTTAAGGGTTCAAAAATGGGGAAGTATTTACAAATCTTCGAATTGCTTCACAATAAGGGCTTTAAGTTAGATCCAGAAACGTTACTAAAGACAGTCACGTTGAGAGCAACTCAGTTTAGAGAAGAACCCATACCCAGCCTTTATTATCCATTAGTAGTTTTAGGAGGGATTAGGCCTGAAACAGAAGTTACTTATCGTCATGATGCACTTGGCACAAGGGGAGACGTTGGGGTCCCAATCATACTTTGGACTATGTTGAGTGGTAATCTTAATAGAGAGCTCCAAATGAAGATGTTAGACATCTTGACGGAGCCAGAAAATGAAGAAGCACGTAAACAAGCACATAGTATTAATAATTCTAAGACGCATAATAAAGTTCAAGATAATAAAATGACCCCTGTGATGTTTGCAGCACGTCGAGCTAGTAACGCAGAGAATGATGAGGAGGCTGCTTCTTATTATCTCGAAATTTTTAAATTTTTCTTAAGAGATCCGGAGATAAAGTTTATGGATCTGAACCAACTATCAGAGATTAACGATATTTCCAAATTAAAAGATCAACCCCTATTAAGTTTTATAATTTATAATTGTCTAAGCAAAGGTGTGAGGGTACATGATGAATGGATGGAGGTTCTAAAGCAAGCGCTGGAGTCTAATGATATGAAAAGAAAGGATGGAAAGAAAAGTAAGAAAGAAAATAAGGAGAAGTACGACAGAATAGACGAGTACATAAAAAAATATATACAAGACAACAGCAAAGGACCAAACGAAGATTTTGAGACCTCTGGTTTGTACAATCAGGAAGATCTAAAGAAAGTGAAAGATATGTTAAGTGAATATCAGCAAACACTGAAGTAATCTAAAAATGTAAACTATATAATTACAATTGAGTGCTGGGAATTTCCAGTACTCAATTGATTTATAGCTTAGGGTCTATTCAACGAACTGTGTCAAAAGTAGGGAAAGGAAGAGTTAAATTAGTAAACTAAAAAGGAGGAAAAAATGACACAAGCAATAGAACAAAACAACAACTGGCAAGCTGTAAAAGAAGCAGCGATAACAAGGTTAAAAGAGAGTGGAGAGTTAAGTGGTAAAAATGGGGCAATGGTACCATTGATCAAAGAAATACTAGAAGCGGCCATAGAAGCGGAGTTAAGTGAGCATCTAAAGGAAAGCAAGCCTAATAGAAGAAATGGCAAAACAAGTAAGCAAGTCAAAAGCGAACATGGGCTTATAGATTTTGAGACGAGCAGGGATAGGGAAGCAAGCTTTGAACCACAACTAATCAAAAAGAGACAAACGATATTAGGCAATGTGTTGCAAGATAAAATACTATCGTTGTGGGCGTTAGGGATGAGTTATACAGACATTAGAGGCCATATAGAAGAGCTGTATGGAATGGAGATATCAGAGGCCACGTTAAGTAATATAACCGACAGCATAGTACCGAAGGTAAAAGAATGGCAAAATAGGCCATTAGAGGCTGTATATCCGCTAGTATGGTTAGATGCCATACACTTTAAGGTAAAAGAAGANGGACGTATAGTCAGTAAAGCAGTATACTGTGTATTAGCTGTCAATCAACAGGGAAATAAAGATTTACTGGGGATGTACGTTGGGGATAGTGAAAGTTCAAGCTTTTGGTTGAATGTGTTGACAGAGTTACAAAATAGAGGGATAGGAGATATACTGATAGCCTGTATAGATAACTTAACAGGGTTTAAAGAAGCCATAGAAGTAGCCTTTCCCAAGACAGAGATACAGCAATGCGTAATCCATCAGGTACGCAACAGTATGAAGTACATATCATACAAAGATAGTAAGGAGTTTTTGGCAGAGCTGAAGCTGATCTACCAAGCAGGTACCAAGGATATGGCTGAAAATTACTTATTAGCCCTCTCCCAGAAGTGGGAAAGTAAGTATCCACTGGTCATCAAATCATGGACTAAAAACTGGAATGAGCTATCAGCCTATTTTAAATATCCTCAGGCTATTAGGAAGGTCATATACACAACCAATATGATAGAGAGCTTTCATAGTCAGCTAAGAAAGGTCACTAAAACAAAACGAGTATTTACCAGAGATATGGCTCTATTAAAACTGCTATATCTGGTCCAAAAGGATGTAACCAAGAAATGGACCATGCCTATTCATGACTGGAATTAGGCTTTATCACATTTTTCTATTATATTTGAAAATCGGTTAAAGTTAGACCTACCCTGACACAGTTCAATGAATAGACCCATAGCTTATCCACCTCCCTTTTGCTGGCGCATGTGTCCTGGCGTGTCATGAGGGTCTCGCAATGTCATCCTATCTAACAGGCATGCATTTAATAACCCAATTTACTTCGTACCATAGCCAACGTCTGTGCTGCTACAGCACTTGCTTTATTCTCTCCGATTGATAAAACCTTTTCTAAGGTAGATTGATCTTCTAGGTAGGCATTAAATTTTTTTCTGGCCTCAGCAAATTTCTCTAGTATAACCCCTAGCAATGCTTCTTTGGCTTGTCCATATCCATATCCTCCTCGGAGATAGTTTTCACGCATGGTAGCTACATCAGTTGTGCTGGCTAATAAGCTGTAAAGTTTGAAAATAATAGATTGATCTGGGTCTTTCGGGTCATTTACAGCTTTACTGTCCGTTTGTATGTGCATGATGCTACTACGTAGTTCTTTTTCAGGTAAAAAAATATCGATGGTATTGTTATACGATTTACTCATCTTTTGCCCATCTGTTCCTGGAATGATAGCGATCGCATTGTCTATTGAAGCTTGTGGTAACTGTAAAGTAGGTCCATATTGATTGTTAAAACTACTGGCAATATCTCGGGTAATTTCTAGATGCTGTAATTGATCTTTACCTACTGGTACGATGTCTGCCTGATACAATAAGATATCTGCAGCCATGAGTATGGGATAGGTAAACAATCCAGCATTGACAGTTGACATACGATCTGATTTGTCTTTGAATGCATGTGCATTGGCTAGCATGGGATAAGGAGTAAAACAGCTTAAATACCAGGTTAGCTCACATACAGCAGGTACCTGAGATTGTCTATAAAAGGTGACTTTTTGGGAGTCAAGTCCCAATGCAAGCCAGGCTGCTGCTGTTATATATACATAACTTTTACGTAGCGTTGCATCTTTGAGTGTAGTAAGGGTATGTAGGTCAGCTAAGAAAATAAACGTATCATGATTTGGGTTATTGGCTAGTTGTAAGGTAGGCAACATGGCACCTAGTACGTTACCTAGGTGTGGTCTTCCTGTACATTGAATACCTGTTAGTATGCGTGGCATAATAAGCTTTATTGGGCTCTGAAAAATTTATGAAGATAGGTAATAGATCTTCCAAAGGATAATCCTGCTATAATACCTGAGCTGGCTATCTTGGAATACATCAGGTAAGTAGGTAAGGGAGTGGGGTGGGTAGCCTCTATATAACCCCAAAAATAGCGTATAACAAAAATACTCATGAAGAGTATAAGTGTTGTATACCCACCGGGTAGTGTCACTAGTCTTTTAGCTCGATCAAATATAAGTTTGGTATTTTTGAAAATTAACCAGCTGATTATACCACCTATTCCTAGGGATAATATGTACATAGCCAAATTATCAAGCTGAAAACTGTGGCGAGTAAATAGATTCCGTGTTAGCAAGCCAGTGATAATAATCGGTAAAATAAATAACTTTGGGAGCCATATGGTCCGTGGTTTTATAGCCCTAAACCCTATATATAGTAGATATACTAAAATGATATATACCCACCAGGGAGCCCCAGTTAAAATACTTATTATATTTCTCATAAAAATTGTATAAAGTTGATTATGCTAAAGTAGTAGAGTTTTTTCAAAACCAAGAATTTACTTCTCTGAGCGAGAAGAAATTTATGATAATACTTTATACCACAATATTTACCATTTTATTAGGTACGATAATAATCTTTTTGATGCTTTGTCCCTGGATCCACTTTTGTAGGGCCTCATGTGCTAAAACTCGTTTTTCTATTTCTAACTGAGGAGTATGAGCATCAAAAGTTATTTTAGCACGTACTTTGCCATTGATAGCAATGGGATATTCATAAACTTCTTCTTGTACATATGCTTCTTCGTATTGTGGAAAAGGTTCTGCAATAACACCATGCGTATATCCTAAAAGTTGCCAAAGCTCTTCAGCCAAATGGGGAGCAAAAGGAGCCAATATAAGCACCAAGTTTTTTAGTATAGTCTGGTTGCTACATTTAAGTGCTGTGAGTTCATTCACACAAATCATCAAATTACTTACTGCCGTATTAAATGTATATCGCTTAATGTCTTCTTCGACTTTTTTAATGGCTTTATGGATAACCTTTAATGCTTCCTTGCTAGGCGTTTCATTCGTAAGCGCTTTGGGTCCTGTTTCTGAATAAAATAGCCGCCATACCTTAACTAAAAATCTGAACACCCCTTCAATGCCATGCATATCCCAAGGTTTAGCTTGTTCTAGGGGGCCTAAAAACATCGTATAGAGTCGCAATGTATCTGCTCCATATTGGGCTACAACTGTATCTGGGTTGATGGTATTGTATTTAGATTTAGACATCTTTTCTATTTCACTATCACAGATATATTGTCCATTTTCTAGTATAAAACTAGCGTCATGCAAATCAGGACGCCAATTTTTAAATCTTTCTAGATCTAATACATCATTTTTTACTAGGTGTATATCCACATGCATAGAAATGGTATCATAAGCATGTCGTAAGTTATGACTTACAAATTGATTGGTACCTTTGATTCTATATACAAAACTAGATTTGTTTTGAATCATTCCTTGGTGAATGAGTTCCTCAAAAGGTTCTTCTACACGCACATAGCCAAGATCATATAAAAATTTAGTCCAGAAACGAGCATATAGTAGATGGCCTGTAGCGTGCTCTGCGCCCCCTAAATATAGGTCTACGGCTTTCCAATAAGATTGTGCTGTTTTTCCTACAAAATTTGAATGATTATGGGGATCCATATAACGAAAAAAATACCAGCTAGAGCCAGCCCATCCTGGCATCGTACTCAGTTCTAGTGGATAACCCGCTTTAGTTTCCCAATTAGGGGCATTACCAAGAGGAGGCTCGCCTGTAGAGGTAGGTTTATAGGTTGCCATAGCAGGTAGTTCCAAAGGAAGTTCCTCTACTGGGAGTGGATAAGGAATTCCGTTTTTATAATAAATGGGAAAAGGTTCTCCCCAATAACGTTGTCTGCTAAATATGGCATTGCGCAAACGATAGCTAGTTTTTTGTTTCCCAATTTCTAATTCCTCTAACTTTTGGATTATCTGCTGAATAGCTTCTTGTACAGGAAGACCATCTAGGAAGTCAGAATTTATTAAGACACCCTCTTTTTCTTCGTAGGCTCCTTGCGTAGTATTCGTCCCTGCTATTACCGAGACAATCGGTAAATTGAAATGCTTGGCAAAAGCATAGTCACGACTGTCATGTGCGGGTACGCCCATGACGGCACCTGTTCCATAACCTCCTAGCACATAATCTGCGATCCAAATAGGTAATGGTTTTTTCGTAAAAGGGTGTATCGCATAAGCACCTGTAAATGCCCCTGTAACATGTGTTACATCTGCTAATCGATCGCGATCAGATCGATTAGCAGCTTGGGTGATATAGGCTTCGATCGAAGTCTGTTGCGCATTGGTACCAATGGTTTTAGCTAAGGCATGTTCAGGCGATAGTACTAGGTAAGTAACTCCAAATATCGTATCTGGACGGGTAGTGAAGATGGAGATCGTATAGGCTTGATCCTTTGTTGTTGTCTTAAAAACTACTTCAGCCCCTACCGACTTGCCAATCCAGTTACGCTGCATTTCTTTGGTAGATAGGGGCCATTTTATCCGATCTAAGCCATCTAATAATCTGTTGGCATAAGCAGTAATGCGTAGGCTCCATTGCTTCATTTGCTTGCGTATGACCGGGTATCCCCCTCGTTCTGAAAGGCCATCTTTTACTTCTTCGTTGGCTAGTACGGTACCTAATTCTGGGCACCAGTTGACGGTTGTATCCTCTAAAAATGCTAATCGATAACCAAGTAGGCGTTGTTGTCTAGTTGATTCGTCCATTTGCTGCCATGCTTGGGCAGTGAATAGGGGTACATCTTTGTCACAACTGGCTTGTACCTGCTGATTGCCATGCTGTTCAAAGATCGTTATGAGCGCTTTGATGGGCCGTGCTTTTTGCAGATTGGTATCATACCAGCTCTCAAATAGTTGTAAGAAAATCCATTGAGTCCATTTATAGTAGTTCGGATCAGTGGTGCTGATTCTTCTATCCCAGTCATACGATAGTCCTAGCTGTTGCAATTGTTGTTTATAACGTTGTATGTTTTTGGCAGTAGTTATAGCAGGATGTTGACCAGTCTGGATAGCAAACTGCTCGGCAGGTAGACCAAATGCATCAAAGCCCATGGGATGTAGCACGGAATAGCCCTTACTTCGTTTATACCTAGCCACAATATCTGAAGCAATATAGCCGAGTGGATGGCCTACATGTAAGCCTTCTCCAGAAGGATAAGGGAACATGTCTAAGATATAGTATTTAGGTTTTTGAGGATCTACAGTTGTAGAAAACGTCCGTTTTTCTTCCCAATATTGCTGCCATTTTTGCTCGATGGCTTTAAAGTCATAATGGTTCATGAATGTATGATAGGATATTATAAGTTGCTTGAGAGACAAATATAAGTTGTTGTAAGAAATTTTAGTTTAAATAGGCACCTGATTCAAAGGGTAGGTTAAGATTTTTTGAGCAAATTACTGACAAACCCAGAGGACTCAAGACGACGGTTATGCAAGAACTCTGTTTATTAGAGTCTCTATATGGAAAACTTTGGAAACGTAAAAGTGGAATGCAATTTGCCTTATATGCATAAAGATGTTAAATTTGTAAAAAATTGTTCTTTAACATACTGGGGTCGACTGGAATTGACGATAAGTTCAGATGCGATGTAAGCATGCGGGGTGTTGTAAGTAGTACCTCTACCAACAAACTTTCACTATATGTAATTGGCAACAATCAAGTAATGCCTGCCATGGCTGCTTAGTTGATAACTAAGCACCGGCTGTCTTGCTAGCTTTTTGCTCTACAAGGCTAGCACCAAGACATCATCTAGTAGAACTAGTTATAGTAGGTTACGTGATGCTATAGCGAAATTGAGCGCGTATAAGGATTGTTCTAAGGTGCGTAACTAACCTAGGAGCATCCCGACAATAGATAGTTACTAAGCATGTAGAAAGCGTTGTTTTTGCTTGTTCGGACGAGGGTTCGATTCCCTCCGGCTCCACAAATTTTATCTATAAGTCTATTTGTTATGAATGAATCAAATGAATCTCTTGATTTATCCTATAAAAGTCAGCCTAATTCTCTAACACCTAATTCATCGGGCCTTCCAGAAGATAATATACCTATAGTCTACTTTGGTATTTCCGTTGTTCGTTTAGTATGTCTTTTTTTATTAACCTTTGGTTTTTATAAATTTTATTGGTTCTATAAGAATTGGAAAGCGATTAAAAACACAGAACGATCTGATATTTCCCCCTTTTGGAGAAGTTGTTTTTCCATATTTTTTTGCCATGAGCTTTTTGAAAAGATAGAAGAGGCTGTGACAAGCTATTCAAATAAAAAGCCATTTTCAGCTTCGTGGCTCTCAGGCTGGTATATCATATTTTGTGTAATAGGTTTGGGATTCTTTAATCTATTTATTTTAATGAGCGTACAGAAAGCCATTAATTTTAATAATAAACAACTTATTCCAGGTTATAAGCCGTTGAAAAAATTTGATGATGTAGAAATAATATTTATTATTATAGGAAGCCTTTTGTGGCTGATTGGTATACTAAGGGGCTGTTTGGAAGCCTGAAATAGATAAAAAATTTGGTGTCATGCTACCAAATCTAGTCGCTAACTTGGCGAGTATTTTTACCTTAAAATTAGGACGAGTAAAATAAAAATAGAGTAGAATATTTTAACAATATGTATGCGTAATCAAAAACAGAATGATCGTTTGGCATCTGCTGCTGAGCTATCCAATGAGCCTATAGACTCAACGAGGCATAACCTATCGGTTATTAACTATTTAAATATCCCTTTCATCGTCTTCCTTTTATTAAGTCTACTGACAGGTGGTTTATATCGAGTGTACTGGTTATATCGTAATTGGAAAGCTATTAAAAAAGCAGATAAAAGCGATATCTCTCCTTTCTGGCGGGCTATATTTGCTATCTTTTTCATTAATGAATTTTTTCAACATGTTTGTGAATCTGCTAAAGAATTGGGTTACAAAGGTTTTGTGAAACATCGTTTATTGGATGGCTGGTATGTTACTTTTGTGGTATTGACTTGGGTATGGCCATTATTGTTCATTGTATTTAGCGGTATTTCGGCCATTATATTGCATGATAACTCTGTTAGCAGTTCATTCATGTTTGTTGGTGTATTGTTGTATTTCTTACCGGCCCTATGTGGGATACTAAAATATGTATGCTTGTGGCCCATTCAAAGAGCTATTAACTTTTATAAAGATCAAGTTGAACAGGAACACCTATCAACTATAGCTAATGGGATTTCTCCTGTTATTGGATACTTTGATGTATCACCTACTCGTTTTTTAATATTTAATATATTGACATTAAGGTTGTACGCTTTGTATTGGTCTTATAAAAATTGGCAGGCTATTAAACGAGCAAAAAAACGCAATATTATCCCTTTTTGGCGAAGCATTTTTTCTATTTTCTTTATATATGGCCTTTTTAGACAGATTTATTTTTCTGCCAAAGATCTAGGATTTCCCAAAAGGATTCCTTATTGGCAGTTAGCTGTGGGTTATATATTTTTTCTCTACTTCTTATTGTTTTTAGGAAGATTGGTTGGATTGCCTGCTCGGATGTCAGAGACCTGGTATTATGTTCTTGTACTAGGTGTTGGTGTAACGTTTGACTTCTTGTTCTTCCGACCTATGCAAGAAGCAATTCGTTTTTATAATACCAAGGCTATTCTAAATTACAAACCAAGAAAAGGCATTATCCATGGTGAAATCATATTGCTTATTATAGGAGGATTCTTTTACATATCTTTATTCACGGGAGGGCTCGATGATACATCTAAGGAATCTTCTATATCTTCATCTTTCAAGTCTTTTTCATCTAAGCTGACTGCCGAATCTATGGCTTGGAAAACCTTCCAACCATCTTCTAAGGCTTTTAAGGTTAAGTTTCCAACGACTCCAACCCATGAAGAGGAAGAGATCTCCATGGATGATGAAGGTTTAACTGCTCATTATGAAAATTATGAAAGTATCAGCTCATCAGGAACCGAGTATTCAGTTACCTGCATTACCTATCCTTCAGAAATACAGCTTGATGAAATAGAGCCTCGTGAATTTGTAGATGATATGGTAGCAACCTCTTCAGGTAATAAGCTTATTAGTTCAGAGAATACATATGTCGGTAAGCATCGGGCAGTAGACTTTTTAATTAAAAGTAAATTTAGTTATATGAAAGATAGAATTATTCTAGTAGGACAAACTAAATATTTGCTGATGGTAAGTTATTTAAAAGGGACTTATGACAAAAAAGATTATAGAAGGTTTATCAATTCTTTTTCATTAAAATCTGAAAATTAAATTATAACCGTTCACGTACAGTCTAAATTAACCCCGTAAGTTGTATTCTAAGACCTAAGCAAATATTTAGACATAAAAAATTTACATTGTTTAAGCTGCATAGCTGAGTGTATTTACGTATGGAGTTCCCCGCTTAACAACAGCAAATACCCTTGATAAGATTTTATTTCTAATTAACCCAAGTTGCTAGTAGTATACTAGGCTTGCTACACAAACTATCAGGTAGGCTTGAATCTGTTGTTATTTAATGTCTGTTTGTTAGCAATAATCCTGGATCGCTTCACTTTCGTTCGCAATGACTCACTGTAGTCTCCCTATTTTGTCATTGCGAGCCCCGATAAGGGGCGTGGCAATCCAGGTAAAAATCCTGACATGTAACTAGCAACTTGAGTTAATTAGAACTGTCGGGAGGAAACTCTCGACAGCACGTAATCTAAGACCTTCAAATAGGTAACGATAGAAAGATTACGTTCCTTCAGTCTCTAAGAAAATTATTCTGGACTTATAAATCCTTGTATTTAATTTGTGTTAGAAAAGCTAATATATATATTATGCTAGGATAAATTATTCAGAAACTACTTGAAGAGAAATATGCATAAAAATTTTTTACTAATATTTACAATCTTTGCTTGCCTATTATCGAGTAATAAATCTATACTTGCTAAGAAGGGTCATGATAAGAAGAAAATTAAGCAAGAGGAATCTAAGCAACCAAAAGACTATTTAGACTATACGGACTTAAAAAATGTAAGATTAGTATTTGATAAGGCCATGGTAGCATGTTTTAGCATTTCGGATTATGATCCAGAAGCATGGGATAAAGCTGCTAAATTAGTTGATGATCTTAATACCTATTGGAAAATAGCTTATATAACTACTAAGAAGTATGTTAATAAGAAAAAACTTACTGAGAAAGATCAGTTATTAATCAAGGAGAGATTAACGTTGGTTAACCATTTAGGTCATCCACTGCGAATGCTGGGATATCAAATAAAAGTTGCAGACAAGATCTTAGCAGAAGCGGTTGAAGTAGCAGAAGAAGTTTTTCCTAATAGTTTACTGTTGGCTGATGTTTATGTTAATCTTGCTAACAGCTACATGGTAAGAGGCCATAATGTTGAACAGGCATTCGAATATTTTGGTAAGGCGCTAGAAATTACTGTTGCATGTTTAGGGGAACAACACCTTAATACAGCCAAAATTTATTATACAATAGGTCATGCCTTTTGTTCAATCAAACAGTATTATATTGCTGTGCCCTATATTAAGACATCTCTTAATATAGTGCTTAAGCTTCCTCTAAAAGAATCTTCCTCTCTCATTTCAAAAATATATCCTAGACTTGGAGAAGCTTATGAAAAACAAGAAGCCTATCTTAAAGCTATAAAATATTATGAAGCATTCTTAACCTTATTACCTAAACTAACAATATCTGAAAATGAGATTAGTCATTATACTGATTGGGTACAATCAGCGATCAAGCGTATACATAGCAAGCTGAACCCAGAAAAACAAAAAGAAGGAGAGAAATAAATTTCCTTATTTATAAATTTAGATTTTAAACTTGTCAATTTAGTTTACTCACGGGGTGCCTATACAGGCTGAGAAGTGCGAGCTAACCCGTGTACCTGATCCAGATAATGCTGGCGGAGGAATTGGGTAAAAGAAAAAGCTTCCATGTCCTAAGGCATATTTATAGCTAATCTTACCATTTTTTCTGTTAAATAAAACGGAGTTTATAAGTAAACAAAATGCTATAAAATGTCAACGAATACATCTCTTTGGCTTACACTTACATCTTGGGATTGGATTATATTTTCATCTACGATTCTAGTTACTAGTTTGGCTGCATGGTATGGATGGATTTTAAGAAAAAAAGCAGATAACCACTACCAACAAGATCCACAAAATTCATGGACCGATTATATACTCATGGGCAGGCGGCTGACGTTGCCTCTTTTTGTTGCTACATTGGTGGCTACTTGGTATGGAGATATTCTTGGTGTTACGCAGATTGCATTTGAGTATGGACTATATACCTTTTTAACACAAGGAGTTTTTTGGTATCTCTCATACATCCTCTTTGCTATAGTGTTAGTTAGGTATATCAGGAAGATGCAAATTTTAAGTTTCCCAGATCTCCTTGCTAAGTTGATAGGTAGAGGGCCTAGTAAATTTTCCGCTCTACTCATTTTTCTAAAAACATTGCCGATTGCCTATGCGATGGGGATAGGTATTTTTTTAAAAACACTTTTTGCACTGCCTTTTGAAGTTGCCGTAGGCATAGGGCTAGTTTTTGTGTTTATATACAGTTTATTTGGGGGATTCCGTACTATTGTTTTTTCAGATTTGGTGCAAGTTATATTCATGTATGTAGGAATTATCTCCGTAGTTATTATCTCTTTTTTGAAATTTGGAGGTATTGGTTATCTGGTTTCTCATTGTCCAAGTAAGCATTTTTCAATACATGGGACTTTCTCTGTATTAGATACTTTTGTATGGTTTTTTATTGCTATAACTACTACTTTTTTAAATCCCACTTTTTACCAACGATGCTTAAGTGCACGTACTGATAGAATTGCTATTTTGGGAATTTTTATTTCGATCCTTTGCTGGATTGTATTTGATATATGTACTACACTAATCGGCCTTTATGCAAAGGCTTATTTCCCCCAGGCAGTCCCACTGAATGCTTCTTTGACATATTGTTTAGAAATATTACCCCATGGATTAAAAGGATTATTCTTGGGTGGGGTGCTTGCCACTATTTTGTCAACACTCGATTCCTTCCTTTTCATATCGAGTGCAACTTTGATGTATGATTTACGTTTTATGTATTTTAAGTCAAAATTTTTAGCACATCTTTGTGCTTCTTTGATTACAGGGTTCTTTACCTTTTGTATAGTTATATTTTATGAAGGAAATTTTGAAATGGCTTGGCGAATGTTGAAGGGAATTTTTGCAGCATGTATTTTCCCTCCTTTTATTTTAAGTTATATGAAGCCACATTTAGTGAATACACAGTTGTTTACAGTTTCTTGTTTTTTTGTGCTGATTGGCATGATCCTTTGGAATTTTTATAAAATATTTCCTATCGATGCTTTTTACATAGGTCAAGGTATTTCCTGGATGGTGTTAATATTAGGAATTATTGTCAGGCACGTTGCAACTAGCAAGATTTTTAAACATTATTCTTTTAAAAAGTTAAAGTAATCATTCAAATTCCTCAGTTTTGAATTAAGTACTCATGTTACGCAATTGAGTTACAGCCTAGGCAAATTTATTACTTGTTAAGCCATGAAATAACACCTTTCTAGTTGAAGCTTATTTCTTTGAATCAAGTTTCGCCTGCGGCGGGCGTTACTTTTTTCCAACCATGAAAAAAGTAACCAAAAAAATCTCCGCTGTGCATTTTTGGTGGTGTCGGGAGGAAACTCCCGACACAGTAAATTTTATACTTTTATAACATGGGATTACGAAATAGACAATCTTACAAGGATAAGCACATATTTTTTATCACTACTACCTGCTATAAGCGGCAGCACTTACTTACTATTGGTAATTCTATGCAAATCTTAGCAGAAAGCCTTAACTTCTGTTTAAATAAGTATCATGCATCTTCACTAGGATATGTATTTATGCCTAATCATATCCATTTAATTCTATACTTTTCTAAAGGCTCTAAGCGAATAGGCTTCATGAGAGATTTCAAAAAGTTCACTTCTACCAAAATACGACAAGAAATAGAAGCTCATCAACCAGAAAAGCTAGCGAATTTAGTTTACCAAAAAGATAACCAGATTTTTAAATTATGGCAAGACAGGTTTGATGAACTTTATCTAGCATCGAGAGAATTATTGGTGATAAAACTAAACTACATTCATACCAATCCACTACAAGATCATTGGAATTTAGCAAAGTGGCCAGAAAATTATTTCTATAGTAGTGCTATGTTTTATGAACAAGGAGTACAAAATGCAGTTATACTAAACCACTACATGGATTTTACTTAATTAGAACTGTCGGGAGGAAACTCCCGACAGTACGTAAGAATAGTATAGTACTTGGATCCTTTGAAATGATAAACTTAATTTAATCATTCAACCTCTTTTTGCGTAAGGTGAGTTAAGTATTACTATTGAGGCTTATGATGTACAAAAACCGTTTTATTTGTCATCCCTGCAACGTACTTTTGTTCGAACTTATAAGCATGTTCAGCAGAGATCCAGATTGAGTAGGCAAAATGACAGAAGCGAATGGCATGATGGAGGATCTGATTACTGGCGTTTTATTGCTAACCGATTGATGAATTTGCATTAGACCGCATGAGTGCTTCTATTTCACAGGCATTTTCTAAACTGTATGTGCCGATGTGTGTTCTGCACAACTGTGCTAAATAAGCACCTGTACCTAAACTTTCTCCAAAATCTCTTACGATGCTTCGGATGTAAGTTCCTTTGCTACAAGTAATTTTAAAGTTGATCTCAGGTAGGTTGATAGAGGTAATTGTAAAATCTTTGATTAATATTTGTCTAGGTTCTAAAGCAGGTTGTAGGCCTTTTCTAGCTTGTTTGTAGGCCCTTACTCCTTTTGTTTTAATAGCAGAGTAGGCTGGAGGAATTTGGGTGATAACTCCTAAAAAATTTTGTGCTAATTGGATGATATCTATCTCTGTAACTTGATGATAAGGCCTATCACTGTCAAATGCTGTTTCTAAATCAATAGATGGAGTCGTTTTTCCTAATACTAACTGGCCAGTATAGACTTTGTCTAAATCTTGGTATTGGCTTATAGCTTTAGTTTGTTTGCCTGTACAGATGATAAGGAGACCGGTAGCTAATGGATCTAATGTTCCCGCATGTCCTATCTTAGTTATTTTTAGAATGTTACGAAGTTTTTTTACTACATCAAAAGAGGTCCATCCTAGTGGTTTATTAACAAGTAATATGGCTCCTTCTGGTGTATTTTTTAGTGGCGGGAGAAAACTTCCGCCACCACCGTGCGCTGTGGTGCCAGGAATTATCTCCTGGCACTCGGTTGGCTTATAAAATAACGGAGATGACATGCAAGAAACTTTTATTTTTTGAACCTAAGATTATACGGTGTTTAGTGGCGGGAGTTACCTCCT
>JGI26532J50257_10000104_pt1 | contig 62587 bp, 87 predicted proteins | sample ThiBiot_500_plan_FD_50257 | JGI IMG/M metagenome (IMG submission 50257) | reverse complement strand
TAGTTGCATGGTGCCAGTCCACTCGCCCGAGATCAGCTTGCCCAGGTAGATCTTCTTCAGGTCGTCGCTGCCGTGCGCATCGAGCGCTTCGATGGCGCTCAGCGTCAGCAGCGGGCACAGTCCGAAGGCGATGTTCGAGGCGCTCCAGATTTCGGTGCAAACGGCATTGATCGCGAGCGGCAGACCTTGGCCGCCGAACGCCTCAGCGCCTGAGACCGCATTCCAGCCGGCGGCGATCCAGCGCTGGTAAGCGTCGGGCCAGCCCGGCGCTGTCGTCACCTTGCTGTCGGTGAGTTTGACGCCGTTCTGGTCCCCGACCTTGTTCAGCGGCGCCAGCACATCGGTTGCAAAGCGGCCGGCTTCTTCCAGCACGGCGGCGGCAATGTCGCTGTCGTAGTCACCGTAGTGACCGGCCTTGATGGCTGCCTGAAGCCCGGCACCATAATTGAGGGCGAGCAGCATGTCGTTGATGGGGGCACGGTAGGTCATGACAGTCATCTCACGTTGGCTGGCGTGGTCGCTGATGCTGTCTTCCCATGAAAGCCGATGGCCCTCAACTCTCAAAAATGACCGAAATTGTGCTTCTGGAACAGGGCGGACGGTTGAACTCAGGGGGTTCTCTGTATAGAGAGACCGTCGAAGCGGAATGGGCACGGCACGCGCGCGACCCGATCCGCATTTTGGGGCGTCGCCAAGTGGTAAGGCAGGGGATTTTGATTCCCCCATGCGGAGGTTCGAATCCTCCCGCCCCAGCCAGCGATCCGCTTAACCCATTGAAATCATACGAGCCGACTTGGATGATCCGGGTCGCTCGGAGGCAATTGTAGCACACGCCTGTAGCACAGGAGTGTGCACAGTGCGCACAGTTCAGCATGTGTTTCGACGTGGTGGCGTCTATTGGTGGCGACGCCGTATTGCGAAAATCTCCAGCGAGAGGTTTCGTCAACCTATTGCCGTCAGTTTGAAGACGCGTGAGCTCGCGACAGCGCGCAGGCTCGCCGCTCATCTCACGCTCGCAAGCGAGCAAATCATCGGGCAAGAGGCGTCGAACATGCTGTCCAAGCAGCAGGTCAAATCTTTGCTCACGGTTGCCGTGAGCGATCACCTGCACAAGCTGAGCAGAATTGCAGCGATGGAACTCGCCGATGGGTTCAGTGCAGCCGATGGACGCCGTCTCGACCTTCTGACGGGATGGGCTCTGCGTCTGAAAGCTGCGCGGGGTGAAGATGCCACGGTCAGCGCCAGCGACCATGAGGCCATTCTTGCGGGCGGACTCACGGAAGAGGATTTTCCCGACATCGACAAAACGATCGTCTCACTTCGTCGGGAGAGGATGACAACACCTCGAGCGAAAATCCTCGAGATGCTTGCCGATTGCGGTGCGTCGCAAACGTCAGGTGATATCGCGCAGGCTCAGGCTCTCGTGGATCGCGGACAGGCGGCTGCGTTGATGGCAGTCGATCGACGCTGGTCCGGGCAGTATGATGAGGATGACCAGTTGGTGAAGCAAATCCTGGCCCGTGAAGCTCAGGATCATACGCGCCATCAGGTGGAAGATGTGCAAGTCGTTGCGAAGCCTGCCGACGTGACGCCACCTCAAGCCAGCGAACAGATTACTGTCCCTCCGCCAGCGGTGGTTCCGGAACCGATCGCAGGGGAGTCGGTTTCAATTCTCGCACTGACCGAACGGCTGATCAGCGAGAAAGCGCAGCTGAAGGAATGGCGAAAGAAAACGCAGGATCAGGTTCGTGCCGGGGCGCAATTGTTCGTCAAGATGCTGGGAGCCGATGACGTTGCGCTGATCAGTCAGGCGCGTATCGCCGATTATCGAACGCTGTTGCTTAATTTGCCAAAGACCTACGGTAAGAATCCCAAGGATTTCGACCGGCCACTGGAGGAATTGCTCGACCGGGCCAGGACATTGCCACCGGAAAAAGTTGGACGTCAGGGATCGACGCTGAACCGGTACCTGACCCAACTCAAGTCGGTCATCGAGTATATCGAAGGCAATGGGATTGGACTCAACGACTACAAGGGGATGCAGCGCCTTCGTGCACGCACCGAAATGCGTGCCCGGGATGAGAGGGTGCCGTTCAGCGCCGCAGATGTGCGCGGATTCTTCGCGCAACCGCCATGGACGGGATGCCGAGGCGAGAGGAGCCGGCTTGAACCTGGCTCGGTCATTATTCACGACGCGTTGTACTGGGTGCCGCTCCTCGCCAAGGCGACGCTGGCCCGCCGTGAAGAACTGTGCGGACTCGACGTCGAAGACATCGTGAATACCGGCGGTATTCCGTTTGTCAGCCTTCGTTTCAGCGATCATCGTCTTTTGAAAAATCAACAATCGGTGCGCCGGATTCCGTTGACGAAGGAAATGATCAGACTGGGGTTATTGGAATATCGCGATGCAATTAAGGCACTGGGGTATCAATTGCTGTTCCCGGAGCTTGAGGCAGCCAGTGACAAGACGCCATTCGGGGATGTCTTTCATGGTAACTGGATCAAGGTTCAGACCGCTGTCGTGAAGGATGCCGATGTGCAACGAAAGTCATTCCACTCCTTCCGGAAGATGAGCGCCGCTGAATTGAAAGACGCCGGCGTCGTGTCCGAATTGCGCGCCGATATTCTCGGCCATGGTGGGCACAACATCACGGAAGAGCGGTACGCATCGGCAGCCAAACTACAGCAGATGTTGAGGGCGCTGAACAAGCTTCCTGACTATACAAGCAAGCTTGAGAAAGCCCCCATCAGGCTTTTGAGAAATGTTCTCGAACACAAGCCGCGCCCATCGGCGCGCCCCCGCCGCCGCCAGTGAGGTCGCGGGTGGTGTCCGTGCGGTTTATTCGCTGGCATGTGCCTTATGGCGCCCTTGACCCGGCGTCATTCCCATCGTGGTGGTGAATACTCCCCGGAAAGCAGCAACGAACTGAGGGCCGACCAGATCGGCGACGCCTGCGTATGAACCTGGGCTTCTTCAATTCGTTTGCGGCAAGGCTCATTCGAATGTCGGTCAGCAGGTCGGAGGCTGAGTATCCCAACTTGTCGGCGGACAACCATAGGCGGATAGATGCGAGTTGGACGAAGGCAAGGTAGTTTCCTGCAAGCCTGTCGTAGCGCGTCGCCACCCGACGGCACTGCTTGATCCTGTTGAAGAACCGTTCGACGAGGTTGCGAGCGCGATAGAGGTACGGGCTAAAGCAGATCGGATCGCTGCGATTGCTTTTCGGCGGGATGTTGGCCCACGCGCCCTTCTTCATGGCAAGCTCCCTAATCCAGTCGGCGTCATAGCCACGGTCGGCAAGCAGCATTGATCCGGATTTGAGACGAGACAACAGTTTTCTGGCAAGTCGAACGTCGTGCGCCTCGCCGAGGCTCAACGCAAAGCGGACCTATTATGCTCACGTTGAGTTTTGTCGTTCATGACCCGTTGCGGACATCCCACGGCTGCATCTCGCGATACGTCTTCCGCCGTTTCCAATCGCAACTTGACGTGCATCAATGTGCAGACCGCTAGATACGGTTCATTCTTATTAAATTGCGCGGAGCGCGGGCTGCTGTCATGCCGAGCTACTCTGGAGAAGGTAATGTTACTAGCGCACATTGGCGGTGGAATCGCGCGATTGGCATTGTGTGCGGCAGTCGCGGTCTGCCTATGGACAGCCTCATCCGGAACTGGCCTTGCACAGGACGTCCGGCCAAACATCGTTCTCATCGTCGCGGACGATGCCGGCTATGCGGACTTCGGAAGTTTTGGCAGCGAAATCCGCACGCCCAATATCGATGCCTTGGCCTCTGTCGGCGTTCGGTTCACCCAATTCGCAGTAAGTGCGACGTGTTCGCCGTCCCGTTCGATGTTGCTCAGCGGTACAGATAGCCACATCGCTGGACTTGGTAACATGGCTGAGTTCACAGCCGCGAATCAGAAGGGAAAGCCTGGGTACGAGGGTTTCCTCACCGATCGCGTTGCTACAGTCGCTTCGATACTGAAGGACGCCGGCTACAAAACTTACATGGCCGGGAAGTGGCACATGGGCGAGGAGCCAGAGCATTGGCCCGCGGCCCGCGGCTTCACGCGCGATCTCACACTTATCCCGGGCGGCGGCAGCCATTTCGACGACATGTGGGCGCGAAGGGCGAGCGGCAGCTCTATACGCAAAATGGAAAGATCATCCAGGCGCTTCGTCATGGGTTTCATTCGAGTGAAGATTATTCATCGGCAGTCATCAACGACATTGAAGAGAACCGCGGGGATGGCAAACCATTCTTTGCATATCTCGCATTTCAGGCTCCTCACGACCCCTTCCAGCTCCCTGCTGAATGGCTGGATAAATACAAAGGCCGCTACGATCAGGGCTATGACGTTACCCGCGCGGCTCGTTTAGATCGGATGACGAAGCTTGGCATCCTCGGTCAAAAGCCTACGGTTTTTCCGCGACTCGCGAATATTCCGGCTTGGGACACTCTATCCAATGATGAGCGACGGCAGTCGGCGCGCCGAATGGAGCTTTATGCAGCCATGGTCGAACACATGGATGCAAACATCGGAAAGGTCGTTGAGTATCTCAAAGCGAAAAACCTTTATGACAATACTCTCATAATCCTCCTATCTGACAACGGCCCCGAGGGCACTTTGTGGAACATGGGCGCGCCCTGGGACAACAGCAAGTTTGACGACTGGGGCAAGAAGGGTACCTTCATCCAATACGGCGCGGCTTGGGCTCAAGTCAGCGCAGGTCCGTTTCGCATGTTCAAAGGATTTCTCTCGGAAGGTGGCATTCGCGCTCCCCTAATTATCTCGGGACGTGGCGTCAATGGAAGCGGTCGGATTTCTGATGCTGTCACGCATGTCATGGATATTCCGGCAACGATCTTGAACGCCGCGAGCGTGGCGCACCCTGCCAAATACAACTGCAAAGAGGTCGCTCCGTTACAAGGGAAGTCTCTTTCTGCGATTCTGGATAACTCCCGCACCTCGGTTCGCGGTCAATCGGATTGGCTGGGCTGGGAGATCTTCGGTCACCGTGCCATTCGTCAGAACAATTGGAAATTGCTCTGGCTTTGTGAGCCGCACGGACCCGGTAAATGGCAGCTGTATGACCTGAAAGCTGATCCCGGCGAGATGAACGATCTCGCCACCGCCCAGCCAAAAATCAGGGATCAGTTGGTTCGACACTGGGCCGAGTATGAGAAGGCAAATAATGTAATTTTGCCAAATAGCTCGCCGGTCTGTGCGAAGGGGAAGTAAGCGCTGGCGAAATGACCTACATCTACAACATCGAGTGGATCCAGTGCTGGGCGGATAAGAAGGCCTATTTGAAGAAGCTGTGGAAGGTCGCAAGGCGGCCGTGTTGAAGAGCAGTCTGTCCGATTGAGAAGACTTGCGAAAGAACAGGGTGCAGACGCTCGGATGTTGCAGAGCCACCGAGACTAACCGCAGCCATTGATGGTGCAAGCATCAAGATCAAGATCAAGGGTAGACCTACTAGGGCTCTCACTTTGCATTTAAACTGGTACCAACATTAGCCTTTTGCTGCGTGGGAAACTTGCATTGCCTTAGTGGTCGCACGTTACTCAAAGGGTGCTACATGCCAAAGCGTGCGAAATGGCTCTTGTCTTCGACTCTCTTGATTTCGATATTTGTCTTTGGCACAGCGTTCGCCCCTTTCAGTTTGGCCAACGACGCCGCGACGCCGCCGGCCGTCAAGGAGGAAATGTGGGTACTTTCTTTGCCGATCCCCATGCTCGCATATGTCGCGCGGCCACTCGGCAACGGCCCATTTCCGCTTGTGGTCATGAACCACGGCGAGTCATCCGATGCCACCGCGCGAGGTTTCTTTCCAAAGGTCGAGTTTAAGGATGCGGCGCTTTGGTTCGCTCGTCGTGGCTATTTCGTAGTTTCTCCAATTCGCCCTGGCTTCGGAATCACCGCAGTCGATCTACCCAGCGAAGGACACCATAGCATCTATTTAGGCGACATCGGCAAATGTACCGATGTAAATTTCCGCGACCCAGGAATAGCCATCGCAACCAGCGTGCAATGGGTGATCGATTACATGATCAAAGAACGCATCGCGTTACCAAAGGGCGTCGTTGTGGTCGGGCAGTCCGGTGGTGGCTGGGGATCGCTTGCTCTTTCCAGCAAGAACCCAAACGCCGTGCGGGCCATCATCAATTTCGCTGGCGGTCGAGGTGGACACGTTGATGGCAAGCCGCATAACAATTGTGCGCCTGATAAACTGGTCGAAGCGGCTGGTGAGTTTGGCCGCGCCGCGAGAACTCCAACGCTTTGGATTTATACCCAGAATGATAGTTACTTCGGTCCCGCCTTATCCCAGCGAATGTACGATGCTTACAAAGGCGGAGGTGGCAATGTTGAATTCCACCTTCTGCCGGCATTCGGTGGCGATGGGCACTTCTTTGTGGATTCCCCCGATGCAATTCCGATCTGGGCACCAATTGTCACGCAGTTTCTGAACGCAAACAAATAAAAGGTGTCGAAACAAAGGGAGTTCGCATGGGCACACGAAGATTGCTGGACTTTTTCATCGGGGTTTTTGCTGGAGTCATTTTATTGGGATCACCGGCATCTGGACAACATGGGATGCCGCCCGGAGGCACTCTGAGCGTCGAGAAGATTCCTGAAACAAAAGCGTGGCCGCGTGGACAGCGTGAATTGACCAATGTGAATTATACCCCATGGCGCAAATTGTGCTTCGAGCAGTCCAATGCGAAAACAGTCTGCCGCACCACGATTAGCGCCAGCACGCAAGAAACCGGAACGGAAATAATTCGGATAGATCTTGTTCAGGACAAAGATGGTCCGGGCGCGCTCTTACAAGTCATCGTCCTGCCGGGGCAACTATTAATTGCTGGCGTTAGTTTCACCGTAGATGAAAACGAGACAATAAAGCTTCCGTTCAATTGGTGTTTTGCAAATGCATGCATAGCTGCGGTCCCAGTCGATCCTCGTTTTATTCAGACCTTGAAAACCGGTCGGAAGGTAAAGTTGGAGACAGTAGACCCAGCGCTATTGACAGTCACTGCAACACTCCCCCTCGATAAATTTGGGGGCGTAAACGAAGGGCCGGCGACACAGATGTTTGGGGAAAGTTTGGAAAGCAAATGAGTTGGCGAGGCGCGAAGCGCAAGCACTCTGTAGCGGGTGTTATTCCGCTAGACTCGATGCCGACTAAAGCCCGACAATTCCTTAGCCTTGTCTATTTTTTCGAGCGATGCAGACTGCTGTGGCGCGGTTCGACGTAGACTCCCGGCTTTAGTTTCCGACATGCGCTGTTCGCTATCGTGGTAACGGCCGCTGTCTGTGCCGCCGCATTCTTCGCGATCCACTTTGTGACCTTGCTGCATTGAGGAACGAATCCTGCCGCCCCGGCTTAAATCGGAGCCGGCCCCGATTCCACTGCCATCGAGGTCCGCCAACACAAGCGAGAGGCACATGACCGACGACAAATCCAAGGTTGGCCAGCAGGACCGCAGCCGCATCAATATGAATGAAGACTACGAGGTCAAATAATGGATCAATCACCTCGGGGTGAGCCGCGAAGAACTCGAAAAGGCCATCGGCAAAGTAGGCAACTCCGCCGCGGCGGTTCGGAAGGAATTGGGGAAATAGGTCAAGGCCAGACTAGCTCTCGATTTAGCGTTTTGGAGTAACTGCGTATGAGTAGGTCCGGTTGGACACCATCGATTGTGCCGAACGGCGTCGATCAGAATAGCTATCTCGTAGAGGATTGCCTTGGCCGTAACGGTTGCGTTTGGCGCGAAGCCGACAGCGAGCAGACCAATCTCGAGACGGTCATCACTGACCTGATGTCGGGGCAATATGGCGATTCGCAGCGTGTCATCGCGTTCAACACCGCCGAGGGTTGGTCGGAAGACGTCTCGGAGGATGTCGCCCGCGAGATTCAGCGCCGCTCAGATCTTGCGTCCGAGGATCCGTCGTCAACGTTGGATAGAACGATGCCAACGCCTATTCGTTCAATAACATCACGGCGAGACCGAATGCAGACGGATCGTTCACGATCCAGTTCGGCGGTTGCCAGAAGGAAACCGCGAACTGCCTTCCGATCATGGCGGGCTGGAACTATACCGTGAGACTATACCGACCTCGCAAGGAAATCATCGACGCAACTTGGAAATTCCCGGACGCCCAGCCGGCGAACTGAAGGGTCGGAGAAGGTCCGGTTGTGGCCCTTCTCGGAAGTCCGACAACGTCCGCTTTCGCGCCGCTGTTGGAGGACAAGCGGACATCACGCGCGCCTACTCTTAGCAGCAGATTTTATGAGTACGCACCCTAGCTTGCCGTAATATTTTACGTCGATGGTCTCCGCCGGCGATCGAAACCGGTCGTGCAGGACGCCATAGAGGCCGTGTTTTGGGCTGAAAAAGCTCGGGAGTCGCTCACGGTCGCGACCTCAGCGGTCGCGCGTGCGGTGCTGAAGCTGGCGCCCTAAGGGAGCAAGACTCGTCACTTGCCGGTGGCCGTTGCGAAGAGCCTTTAGTTCCCAGGATTTGAAGTCGGGCCCCTCCTTGGCAGGGCATCATAGAAAGGGCAGTGCGTGAAAGTACTTGTTGTTGAAGATGAGCTAATCCTCCTGATCTACGTGCAAGATGCCTTGGAGCGCGCTGGCCACGAAGTGTTTACGGCTTCGTCGGCTGATCAAGCGATCAAGATCCTCGATCGCCATCCTATCGAGATCCTGATGACCGACATCGATCTGCCGGGCTCAATGGACGGCTTAAAATTGGCTGCGGCGGTTCGCGATAGATGGCCTCCGGTAAACATCGTCGTGATGTCCGGAAATCAGACTCCGGCCGCGGATGAAATGCCCGCGAGGGCACGTTTCCTTTCAAAGCCAGCGCTGTCAGGGAACATTCTACACGCCGTGCGCCCTTGGTAACTACGCCTGCCGACGTCCCGGCTGATGGATTACCTCCGGCGCCAATCCGTGCTTTTCCCCGGTCATCTTACCCGGGCCGAGACGCGGTTCTTCGTTGCGGTGAATCGCTTGCGACATCGCCATATAGGCAAACATCACCGGATCGCGACTCGCTTGGCCTCGGAATATGCAAAGGCCGTGCTGCCTTCTGCCGATGTTCTGTGCAGTGCGAGGCAATCTGACCGACCTGCTCAAAGCTCAGCCCCTTGCATTGGGCGCCGTCGGATTGGCGATAGGTGCCGGCATCGCCGCGGCTTTGCCGAATACCGACATCGAAAAATCATACCTTCGCGAATCCAGCGAGACCTTGAGGAACAAGGCTTCCGAAATCGCAGACCAGCAGATCGAGAAGGCGACCACTGTTGCGACGGCTGTCGTCGAAACCGTGGCGGACGAAGCATGCAAGCAAGGTCTCACGATCGATGACGCGAAGGAGGCGATGGATGACCTTTCAGACAGGGTAGGCCGCGTGGTCGACGCGGCGGGAAAGAGTGTGTCGGAAGCCGCGGCGGTTCCTATAAGGAGTACGGCGCGACGATTGCAAGTCGGTCAATGGTCAAAACTGCCCAGAGCTGCACCGGCGGCATCGAGTGCGCGTCTTACCACGCCGAACGCCTTCTTCGAATCAGTTCTACTTGCGGGTATCTCATATCGTCCGATGAGCTTGGCACCGGTACATCCGTAAATCACGGGGGAGAAATCCGACGCGGGTTGGCATCGCACGGAATTCATCAATACCGGCATAGTTAATAACAGTCTCAGTGCTGGGCTTAGGCAATTCAAAAACCGGTTGGTGTTGGCTTAATTTCGGCTTTGGGTTTGCAAAAAAGACCTAGATGTTCAAGGTCTCGCGTCCTTGGAGTTGGAGTCTATGAACTGCAGGACTCCAAGTACGACAAGTGCAAGAACCGTAGCCAGAACTGCAATCTGCCAGAATCCTAAACCAACGGCTAAGCCGATGCAGCCCGCCAACCACATACCTGCGCCAGTCGTCAGGCCGTGAACTTCGCCTTTTGCGAAAAAGATGAGGCCCGCCGCCAGAAACGCGACACCGGCAGTTGTTGCTTCCACTAGACGGATTGGATCAATTCTAATCTCGTGTCCATCGAAGACGTCGACGTGAGTTATCTCGATAGTGAGAATTGCAATCGCGGCGGTCGATAAACATACAAGTATGTGAGTGCGGAGGCCCGCAGGGCGGTTACGCCATTCGCGCTCAATACCGACCAACGAGCCGAGTACGGCTGCTAGCATGAGTCGAGCAGCAATCACGCTGAACGGAAGCCATGTTGTATGGCCGAACCGGCCGAGAAAGTCATCCATACGGTGGAGAACGCCTGCGACCAATGTAATGTTCCCGAAATGACACGTGAACACGCTCGCGGGTCGAGGTGGATGGTGTTGTTTCTGTTGAGGGCGGTGGTCCTTGGCAGGTAGCCCAGCGGGACTACGTCGTCGACGCACTAGTCCTTGCGTTTGGAGGCGGCGATCTTGTCCCGGATGCGTACCGAGGTGACCTCCCGCGAACTGGCAAAAGATCGCAGCACGTTGAGGGTCAGACGTCCCATCGAGGTGGTGGTATTGAAGTGCTGGGACACGGACAAGAACGATACACCGGGGGAGTCGAACAGTTCGCCAATCTTGGCGGAGTCGGCCAGCGATCACGTTAGACGATCTACTTTATAGACGACAATGACATTCATTCCTGATGTCGGCCAGAAGTTGCTGGAGGGCAGGCCGGTCGGTTGAGCCGCCGGAGAAGCCGCCGTCGTCATAGCGCGTTCGAATCAATGGTCCAGCCGGCTGCGGATCTAGGCCTGCGCCGCATCGAATTGGGCATCTAGTGAGTTGAACTCCTGCTCTAGCCCCGGCGTCGGTCGAGACCGGGCATAGATAGCGCAACAAACGACTTGGCTGGGTGCAGCAGTAAAACGCGCTCATCGCGTTACAGGTGGTGGGGTCCTCGCACTATTGGTGTCCCGGTGTCGTCGACGATTGAACCTCGGTGGCACAGTCGGCGTTGACCAGGGGCGCATCCAACGCATGAATCACGAGAGCCGCATGGAGTCCATTGAAGCTTATCTGGAGCGGAAATACCGCGAAATCGGATTGATCAACGATTCTCTGAGAGAACCGCGACAGCTGTCTCGCCCACGTTCGGTGGAGGAAGTCATCGCGGCGAAGTTTCAACTGACCGCCGCATTGCGCGCGGACCATGAACTCCAGGACTGGAACGCGACCGAGACGGCTTGGTCAGCCGCGGCGCGGCCAAAGAGCGGGCAATTCGTATTTAGATACGATTACCAGCGTGCAGATCTACATGTTAGCGGGCCATCTTTCTATGGTTTAGAGTGCGACCGTGCGCGCGAAACGATCTATACATCCTCCGGAATGGCTGCAATTTCGGCGTTGCTGCTGGCGTCCCTGCCGATCTTTGCCAGAGCAGACGTTCTAGCGCTGCCTGGTTCTTACGGTGAAACGCTGGAGCTAGTGGAGCGCTTTGTCCCGAACCGTCAGATTGTTTCCCTGGCGCTGCCGCTCCCAGATTCGCTTGGCCGCGGTGATGCGCCCAGAATCTTTCTGCTGGATTCTTGCGTATCTGCCCGGGCGTTTGAGTCTGTCTTGCATTGTGACGGGTCTGCGCTTGATCTGCTGATGTTCGACACCACCTGCTTCTCTGGAAGCTCGGGGCGTATCCGGCGCGTTCTGCGCTGGGCGCGACGATACCGAATCCCGACCGTCTTGGTGCGCAGTCATAACAAGCTCGACACCCTGGGATCGGAATACGGGAGGCTCGGCTCTGCGGTTTTCGTCGATTGGCAAGAGGCGAGAGCAGACTCAAATCCCTCGGTTCTCGAACGTTTGGCTGAGGAAACCCGCAATGCCGTCCGGCTACTCGGGAGCGCGGCGCTGCCTGCGCATTTCCCGCCCTATGTCGGAAGCAAAAAATACTGGGCACTCACGAGGGGGCGCATCGCAGCCATCTTGTGCAATAGCCGCTTTGCGACCCGACGTTTTGCGCGCGAGCTCCCCATTCTTGCGGCCGAGCTCCACTTCGTTCATGGCCTCTATGTGACGCTCCGTTCCAGGCGACCGCTTGATGAGGTCGATGCTCGGCGAGTGGCCGAGGCCATGAGCGGCGAGTTGCGTAAGACTTATCCCATCCGACATGCCGGAAGTTTCGGTTTTGACTTCGCCGCGACCGAGTGGTTTCACGACGCCACTTCGGAGCAATACAGCGTTCGGGTGGCCGTGCCCGACTTGCCGACAGCGTTATGGAATGATCTCGTGACGGCGATCGGCAAGTGGTGGGTTCAAAACAATCGATAAGTCCGGCTGGCAACTTCGGGAACGACCCGCACCCTAGACTTCTGTAAAGGGTGTGGTGAGCGAGTCCAGCAGCAGGTAGCGAGTCCGTTTGAGCGGGTCCAAGGACGGAGGTTGCTGCCAAGCGACTTCCGCACGGTGCCGACTTCCGGCAAATTGAATGACGTTTGCGACTTTCGCCCTCCAACCCTAACCCGAGGCGCGCTAAATGCTGGTTGAAGGTCCGCGCGAGTAGAGCGAGGGGGTTATCGCAAAACCCCTCCACTCGCCTATCAGGCCGGCAACCGTGAAGGCATGCAGAGATCAGAGATGCTGATCGCGGATTGCGTGATCGGCGGCTTCCGCTATGCGGAAAGAAAGCTTCGGTAGGCTCTATAAGCGAGGCCGGAGCCCGGCTTTGATCACACCGTCGTCCTTGTGACCGAACTTTTTGATATCGCCGGCGCGTCCTCAAGGATGGCCGACATTGCATATTCTTCTTCCAAAGACGGCCGACCATTGGGTACGGAAGTCTAATACTGCCGGGATTTTCGGCGGTCGGTCGGCGCTTGATCGCATGACGTCCGGCAATGTCGCAGACCTCTATGTCGTCGCCAGTATCTGGATGCGCAGCGCGGTTGATGACGGACATCCCGATAGCAAAGATCGAATGGCGCCCCTGCTTCCGGATCGCGCCCGAGCCGGTTTCCACCCGTCAATCTCTTTGAAGCTGTCGCCGATCCTGCCGACCTTGAGGCAGTCTTTCAGATTGAGGCGATGACTAATGACAGGCTGCGCGAGGAGGCGGGGGACACTCTCCTCTTGGCACCCGAGGACAGAGTGTCCGGACCGGGTAGCACGTCGATTATGGCTGCGTTCGCCCACCTCAATCCGGACGGGGATCGCTTTACGAACGGAACGTATGGCGTTTTCTATGCCGGGCGTACGATCGAGAGGGCTATTGCCGAAACACGCTACCATCGCGTTCGCTTCCTGCAGGCAACCAGCGAGCCCGCTCTGGAAGGCGACATGCGGGTCTATGCCGTCGATCTTAATGCCGATCTGCATGACCTCCGAGCAATGTGCGAAAGTCATGCAGCCACTACCACCCAACAGCTATGCGGTGTCGGCGTCACGCTCGACACAAGCAGCACAAACACATGACAGTCGAGCTACGGGTCATCCAAGATCGACATTAATCGACGATGGCAACAGCTTCGCTCTCGACACTCCGGATCTCCAACGCCGCGAATGGCCGCGCGCTGCCGCCGAAGACTAAACTACAGTGGGTGCAGGTGCATCACGAATACACGGCTGCAACCCGGATCTGGCCTTCGTTGCGCAGGACCTGCAACGATACATCGGTGCCATGGCGGCGCAGCATCAGATCGACGGCCGAGTGGCCCAACCGCAGATTTCGCAGCGTCACCTCATCGAGGAACTGTGGAAGCCGCGGGTTACGCAGCAGGATCTCGTGCTGGTCCGGATCGAATTCGAGCCCAAGCGAAGCTTGGAGGAGCAGCAGCGGAGTGCCTGCCGCCCAGGCTTGTGGCGAACACGCGACCGGATAAAGCGTGGGTCCGCGCTCACGGCCGCGCTGGAAGCCGCAATAGAGCTCAGGCAGGCGCCGCAAATCCATGTAGCTTGCGGCATCGAACAGGCCCTTAAACACACGGTCGATCGCGTCCTTGTGCCCATAGCGCGCAAACCCTGCCGCGATGAGCGAGTTGTCGTGCGGCCAAACCGACCCGTTGTGATAGGACATCGGGTTGTAGCGGCGCTCCTCGCGCGCCACGGTACGAATGCCCCATCCGGAAAAGAAGGACGGCCGCATCAGGTCGCGCATCACGGCTGCGGCGCGCTCCGGTGCGGCGATGCCGCTGAACAGCACGTGACCGGCATTCGAAGTCCGAACGCGGCAAGGCTGCTTCTGGCCGTCGAGGGCGAGCGCGTAGGTTCCGATGTCATCGCACCAGAACGCGGATTCGAACTGGAGCGCGAGCCGGGTCGCCTGGGCATCCAGCGCGTCGCCTCGCGCGTGCTTGCCAAGCCGGCGTGCGGCGCGCGCCACCAGGCGCTTTGCCGCGAAGACATAGCCCTGCACCTCGCAAAGGGCGATGGGGCCGCGCGCAAGCGAACCGTCGGCGTGGAAAATCGCGTCTTGGGAATCCTTCCAGCCCTGATTGACCAGACCCATGTCGTCGGCGCGCTGATATTCGACGAAGCCGTCACGGTCGGAGTCACCCGGCCCGTCGATCCAGCCCAGCGCCGCTTCGATATAGGGCCACAATTCGTGCAGGGTTTCGACGTCGCCGGTGTGCTCGGTATAGAGCCCCGCCAGCATGACGAACAGCGGTGTCGCATCCACGCTGCCATAATAGAGGCCGAACGGAATCTCGTGCAGCGCGGCCATCTCACCGTTGCGCATTTCGTGGAGAATTTTCCCGGGCTCGGCGTCGGCGCGGGTATCGAACTGCTTCGCCTGGTGAGCGGCTAGCCGTCGGAGCACACCCTTGGCGATACGGGGATCGCACCAGAGCATCTGCAAGGCGGTGACGATTCCGTCGCGACCGAACGTAGTCGAATACCACGGAATGCCGGCATAAGGATAAGGACCTTCAGCCGTCGTTGTCGTGAGCATGGCGAGGTCTGCCATGGATCGGCATAACACCTCGTTGAAGATGGTGTTGGAAGTGGTGACGGTTGCCATGCCGCGACTTGCGGTCTTGTGCTCCTGGAATGCCGCTCGCAAGCCCTTTCGAAAGGGAACCGAATGGTGGTCAACGCTATTGTTGGTGCAGTCCACCGTGACGAAAATCGAGTAGCTGCCGCGCGGCGGCAAACTAAATTCATAAGAAGCGGTCGCGGAAGAGAGTTGCGTTGGCGATGGCTCGAATAGAAGCGCGGTATGCCGCCGTTTGTCGTCGAGCCCCCGGTTGATCAATGTAACCTTGGCATTCCCGGAAACCTCCGAGATCGTTACGCCTCGCCGCGCGCGCTGCAAGCCGCGCACCTCGAACAGGTCTGCGAAATCGCTGGAGAAGTCGAACGTCAGCGGGACATTGATCTCGCGGTCGGAGTGGTTCTGCAATCGAAGCCGATGATAAACCGCACCTCGCCAGACAAACAGCGTGCGAACGATATGCAGCATATCCTTCGGCAGGATGAGATTGCCATTGAGGTAAATATCCGGGTTGGTCAGGTCGACGGTCAAGATGGAATTGTCGTCGCGGACATTCGAGCCCAGCAACAACAGTTGCATTCCGTCCAGCAGCATCTCGAGGCGCGAAAGGTGGCGGGTGTCCTGAAAGAAGATGCCGTCAGGTCCGCCCGCCGTCGCTCCGATGTCGGCATGACTATCCAGCACCGCGAAACAGTCGCCGTATTTGAGCGTGCGGCGCGGACGGGTGGAGGACCCGGTCGCCGGGATGTAGAAAGGTGTCTCCGGAAGTTCTTCGAACAGCGTGGCAGTGGTCTGTTGCTTAAACAAGGCTAGACCTCAGGATGTTCGTATCGAGTCCGCCTACCGGATGAGGCGCGACATCCCCCCTTATGTTGTCAGGGGTATGCGATGCGTCGATCAGCGAGCGATAAACCGCGATATAGTCCTCGGCCATGCGTGTCGCGGTGAAACGCTGCTCGAAGCGCTGGCGCACTTTTTTCCGGTCGAGCGCCATGACTTGCGGCAAGGCCGCGATCGCTTCGTCGACGGTATCTACCATGATGCCGGTAACACCATTGTCAATGATTTCCGGCGCCGACCCGCGCCGAAACGCCAGGACCGGCGTGCCGCATGCCATCGCCTCGATCATGGAGAGGCCGAACGGTTCCGGCCAGTCGATGGGAAAGATGAGTGCGCGCGCATCGCTGAGGAACCGGGTTTTCCGCTGCTCGTTGATCTCGCCGATGAACTCGACGCCGGGTTGATGAAGCAGCGGCTCGATCTGGCTTCGGAAGTAAGCCTCGTCGGTGCGGTCCACCTTGGCCGCGATCTTGAGCGTTATGCCGAGGGCGCGGGCGATCCGGATCGCACGATCCGGACGCTTTTCCGGCGAGATGCGGCCGAGGAAAGCAACATAGTCGCCACCCGGTCCGGCCACGGGGCGATGAAGGTTGATCGGAATGCCGTGATAGATCGTCGCTGCGAAATTTGCACGCGGGACGGGACGGCGCTGATCGTTCGAAATCGATATCAGCGGCATATCGTCGAACCCCAGATAGAGCGGCAGCAAATCCGGGAGATCCTGCCTCCCATGCAACGTCGTGATCGTGCGGGTCGCTATCGGTCGGAACAGCGGGAAGTGAAACTGGTCGATGTGGAAATGCAGGACGTCGAACTCGCTGGCGATGCGCCTCACGCGATCAAGCATGAGCATGTAATAGGGAATCGTGTCGCGGACATTGACATCGAGCCGCAATGCGTGCGGAACGCAGGGCACGAGTTCGGCTGCCGTGATCGAATCGCCGCTCGCAAACAAGGTCACATCGTGACCGAGCGCAACCAGTTCATCGCTGAGATAGGAAACGATTCGCTCGGTTCCACCGTAAAGACGGGGAGGCACGCTCTCCATCAAGGGCGCAATCTGGGCAATTTTCATTGGGAGCTTTCCATCCGGCCAGAAAACTCAACCGTCGTACCCGATTACGGTTCCATCGAACTATCGCACCTGTTCGTGATCCGCCATGCTTGACGCACTTGACGCAGGGCAGACTCGGACCTCTCTTTTCTCCCGACACTGAATTCGCATCGGCACGGCCCTGGGACTTGTGGTGTACGGGCGACAGGTCGGGCGGAGGCGTGAACAAGCCTCCCGCTTTGCGCAAGATGCGATCGTTGCTCACATGCTGGGGGGCTCGTTTTTGGCAGAACGAAAGTCAGCTTGTCTCGATCGCAACTTATGCAGCAAGCATATCAGTGCGGTGTCGGTTGATCGCTGACCCTTCCCTTTCATCAGGGCCAGTGCGGCGAATCCTTCACGCCGTAGTTGCTGCTCCCATTCAATTGCTGCAAAGAATGCATTGATTTCAATCTGCCCAGCATTTACTGCCTCGCAGTAGTGCACGTCACCTGTCTGAAGTTTAATGAATCCGACGCATCTTTGCCAAGCTTCGGCAATGCCGCGAACACACGGACCCGGTACATGTGATTATCCGAAAATGGAGAAAGCAATGAATATCTTCGCCCCAGAGCAGATTACCAAAATGAAAGCCGCTCTTGCGCAAGCCACTGAGAGCACAATGCCGGACACTGCGACCCAGGCATTGATGGCCGAATGCATCTTGCAATCTGCTGCGAGCGGGGTTCGATCACAAGAAGAGTTTCGCAATGTAGCCGCCGAAGCGGCCAAGAACAAAGCCACGTAGCGGTTGAAGTTTGACTGAGTGTTCAATCTTGAGGCGCGCTCAGGCGGGTACCGATCGAAAACCAATAAAGTCTGCTACGAAGTGAATTTGAGTGCGGGGGCATGGAGCCGGGTCTCTCGATTGATGTGGCGCACTAGGTGGCGATCACGTGTCAGTCGACTTATCTTCCCAATATCCGCTTCAATGTCGTTCTCGACATCGCGCTTAAAGGAGAAAAATTTAACTCGAGCGGATATCTATGTAACGCAGACATTTCATTTGATTACGAAAAAACGATCAAAGCCGCTCATAGAGTTCGGCCAAGCAAATCATTGGATCAAGTGCCCCCGGCATGAATTCACCCGCCGGTTGTTGTTATTGTTGTACTCCGTGACGTAGCGGTTCGCGAATGCGTCCGGCATGCCCTTCCTTTAAATAAAAGCATGCCATCCGAGCCGGCGCGGGCCTGCTAGGCGGCGGTGATAATGCAACAGAGAGCGTGGCTGCGATCGCAAGGGCGTTTAAGCCGTAGCATGGGCGCGATACTGACTAATGGTCCTCCCTCGGCTTGGCCGACTCCGGCAAACCTCTCAGCGGCCGCGCTGAGGGCATCGGCATGCTGATCGTGAGGATCAAAGCGAGCAATGAAACAGATTTCGACCGCGCATGGTCGCGGGGCATCCGATCCAGCCTAGACCGGTGATCACCACAACCAGACCCGCTATGTGCCAAAGGGGCATTCGTGAAGCCGCCAGCTTGGAGGGGTTTGACTTAACGACATTCCGCTTCCGTTGGGAAGTTAAAGGTGCACCTATTCAAACTCTGCACCGGGGCTACCCGACTAACATGGTGGAATGGAACGAACCCGTCGCATCGGGATTTCTTTAATCCTTGGGGCCCCGGCGCGAGGAACCAACGATGCCTATCGGGAGCTCGCTAGAGCTCAAAGAGATCCTCCGGTTAGAGCGGCGCATCGATGAGTTGACGGCAGCGGAGCGTCAATTGCAATTGCTCATCGAGTTGCTCCGTGATTTCCGTCCCGTGGTCTTGAAGAGAAGCCCGTCCAGCGGCAGCCTACCGTGCGATCGGATAGGGGGACGTGCCGGTCGCACCGTCCAAGCGCGCCGCTGAGCGCCACTGCTGGGTCGTTAATTCACGGGGTCGGGCGCGATGATACAGATCAAGTCCACGAGGCGATTTGGTCCCGCGACATGGCCAATCAAACTCCCGACCGACATGAAAAGGTTGCGGGCGGCGGCGTCGAACGCCTCGATGCCCTGTTTATCGTGAATGCGGCAAAGCGCTAGAACGGCGTCCTCGGTGATGGGCGAGAGCTGCGGCATGACGTCGGTCCACTCCGATTGAGGATCATCAGCCCGCGACGACTGGCACAACCGGGAGAGCGCCGCAAGTCGCATTCTAGGATTATGGGAATTCAAATTATGGCTGAGCCGCAGCCTTTACTTTCATCGGAATGCAAGTGAGCTAGACGCTTGACACCGAGCGCAAGTTTGACGCGCTTGCGGTTGGACACGGGGCGAGAGTCTGAATTGACATCGAGCGCAAGGGGCGGCCCAGCACTGCATTGCGTCAATCGTGTCACCACCGTGTTCGGAACCTTCTGGTTTTCGCAGGGTTGGCTTTAGCTAGTTAAACAAGGGAGGTCAGTATGAAGAAGCTTATCGTTTGTGGTTCCCTCGCCGTGTTCGCTCTCGGTATGCAGGCTGCTAGCGCTGCGGAATATTACATCGTTCGAGATACAACGACGAAGAAGTGCACGGTTGTTGAAACCAAGCCGACGACAACCACGACCACGGTTGTTGGCGACACCGTTTTCAAGACGAAGAGCGAAGCCGAAGCTGGCATAAAGACCACCAAAGTTTGCACCGAGCAGTGATCGCTTCGAGACGTTTGCAGTCCGTCGTTAGGATGCCGATCGGAAGGGCCGCCCAGAATCAGTTCTGGGCGGCAATTTTTTTCGATGATTGTCTTTCTGCAATCAGGATTGGTTCCGCACGGAAACTTCATAAGATTTCATACGTTGGCCAATGTCAGCAACGAAGGAGCGTCAAATGATGAAATCAGCCCTAGCCCTCTTGGCCACTGCGGCCATGCTTTTCGCCGTTCCCGCCATGGCACAACAGACCACTGCGCCGGGTCAACGAATGCAAGAGAAAGGCAGTGTGAAGGGAACAACCGGCGCGTCAGGGTACGCGCCCGGACAAAAGATGCAGAAGAAGGGTTCCGTCAAAGGGACGACTGGGGCGTCGGGCTATGCGCCCGGTCACGCCGACGACACCAAGTCCGGCATCAAGACGCGCTAAATACTTTAGCGCCGCAGCGGGCCTCAGCATAATCCGCTGAGGCCCTTTTCTTGGCCGCGACAAACCACCACCGCCGGACCTGTCCAATTGGATGGGTTTTTCTAACTCTGCAGCAAGGCTGCGCGGTTACCTCAGTGGTAGGATATCGCGATGCGGAAATCGAAAGATCAGGGCGGGCGTGAATACGAACGGATGGATTTTCGCCGACCGGCCTTCGTCGTTCTTCAGCCTAACGGCCCATGGCTGGAGTGTATGGTCCTCGATATCTCATCAGGCGGAGCGCGTCTTGAAGTTGGGGCCGCCCCGTTCCGAAAATGTTCATGTTGATCTTGACGCGGAACGGAGCGGTGCGCCGCACATGCCTCACCACGGGGCGGAACGGTCCGGTGCTGGACGCGCGCTTTGTTAGTCTAAAGGAGATTCGACGCGCTCTGACGCTGCAAGAGGACGTTGATCCGCGGACGCAAAAAATGCCGAGTTCATATGAGGCGGTGGACTAGCCGGAAAGCGCGCCGCTGTCCCGCGCAGCGATACTTCGTAGTCGCTAGAAAATGTTCACGTCTTTTATCCAAGTCGCTTGCCGGTTAGCTTGCTGATCAGGTGCGCCTTGCCGCATTCGGGGCAGTCTGCCGGATCATAGGCGTGCGGGTCGCAACAATGGATCGACTCGCGCTTTACACCGACGCGATTAAAGATGCCGCGCGGAAAGAACAACGCTTGCTGCCAGCACATATTGCCGCAGCCGCTTGAGTTGTGACGTTTCGTTACTAGATACTATTCATGCTCTAGCCCTTATCTTCCAGCGACTGTCGACTAGCCGAAGACATAGAGCATAATCCATAGCTCCGAGAAGACGAACGCTGTCACGATGCTTGTTAGCGTCGATACGGCGCAAGATCATGCGAGGTGTAGTGATGATGTTGATCAGCGTGGGCGCAATCCTCCTAGCTTGGGCGGCCTTTATATGGTTCTACGACCCCGATGATCTTCGGCGCGCGCGCCCATATCGCTTGACGTCACGGTCGCGCCGTGAGCCACCGTATTACTAGGAGTTAAATCATGATTAGTGGATCGCAGTGCCGCGCGGCTCGCGCGCTCGTGGAAATCTCGCGCCCAATGCTTTCGAGGCGTTCAGGAGTCGATCTTCGCGTCATCGAACACTTTGAGAATATGACAGGGCGCCCGAAGATGTATGAGATTGAGGAGATCAGGAACGCTCTGGAAGAGCTTGGGGCATTCTTCATTCCCGAGAACGGGTCAGGGTGTGGTGTGCGCTTGAAGTTTAGCGACATCGAGGCAGCGCAGATTGCGCGCCTAGAGTGCGAAGGCGGCATCGTTGCCAATGATCGCGTGCCATGAGTAAAATGTCGCTCATCAGATGAGCGACGCGGCAGATCACGGATGTACTGACTGCTGCAAAGTCCCGCCAGTGATGGCGGGACTTTTTCATGCAAGGTCATCCGCCGACTCGCGACACGCCTCTGGCGACGCTGATCATCGAAGCTAGAGCACGAGCTGGCGGACAGAAAACGGGGCGACCTAAACAAGCGGGCGGATGTACCTCGCCAACGGATTGCCGGACGGTCAAAATCGAGTTCACATGCGGCGGCTAACCGCGCGGATTGAGCAGGTGTGACGGATAACGTGTCACAATTGCTGTCTGCACCGCGACGTTTTTTCCGAAACTCGTTTCATTGCTTCTTAATTGAGGAATTTCTGAGCTGGTTGACTTGGGCTTTGATGATCGGATGATGGTCCATCACGCCCCGGTCCGCTTTCTTGGATTGCATCCGTTTCGCGCCATCCCGGTCGCGATCCTGACGTCGCGTGGTACGATACGAACGCGCAAGCAGCCGGGAATTGGGGTCAACGGTATCAGCCCGGCGGGCCTGCTTTGTGGATTGAATGGGGCCTCGTTACGGTCGGCCTTCACTGCATCGCGGGCGGCTGCGGACACTATGCCAAGGCTGAGCTTGTCGATCTCCCGCAGGACCGAACGTGGACCGACATTGGTCAGCGTCTGATTTGCGAGGCATGTGGCGCGGTCGGATCAGTCAGTATTGAGCCGCATTGGCACACCAGGTCGAAGCGATGGCGTTGATAACGCTACGAGGGGCAGGTGAGCCATGTGCAACCTCTATTCGATGACCAAAAATCAGGACGCCATTCGCCGCCTCTTCAAGGTCACGCGGGACGACACCGGCAATCTGCCATCGTTCCCGGCGATCTTTCCGGACAATGAAGCGCCGGTGATCCACGCGGCGGGTGGCGAGCGCGAACTGACGATGATGCGCTGGGGCTTCCCGCCGCCACCGAAGGGCTATCTGCCGGTGACCAATATCCGGAACGTGTCGAGCCCATTCTGGCGATCATGGATGAAACCGCAGTATCGATGCTTGGTGCCTGCGACCAGCTTTGCGGAATACGCGCCGCGACCCGATCCGGCGACCGGCAAAAAAGATATCGTCTGGTTTGCGCTTGATCGATCGCGCCTGCTGTTTACCTTCGCAGGGCTGTGGCGACCGTGGACCGGTGCGCGCGGCACCAAGTCCAAGCCGGTCCAAGGCGACCATCTGCTGTTTTCGTTTCTCACCACCGAGCCGAATGCCGTCGTCAAACCGGTCCATCCGAAGGCGATGCCGGTGATCTTGATGGAGGACGATTGGGAAACCTGGCTCACGGCCGATGCGCCGGACGCGTTGAAGCTGCAGCAGCCATGGCCGGATGATGAATTGATGATCGTGGCGCGCGGCACCGACAAGAAAGACGGCGATGATCTGCCGCCACCCGAAGATGAATACGGCGGCGGCGATATCGCCTCGCTCCAAGCTGAGCCGTCAACCGATGACGATCGGCCGCTCGATTAGCTCAGAAGAAAACCGGGCAACACTCTTGGGGGGAGTGTCACCCGGCACAACCGATACTTTTAGCGGTGCACGAGTTAATGATCACAATGAGCGAACGTTCCAGCCCTGCAACTTTTTCGACCAATGCGAGTTGTATTCTGCGTGCAAGGAGGCGTGCATATGCAGACGGCAATCGAAAAAGTGATGGAAACTTTCTGCATGATGCGCCCGTTAACCGCATCGCAGACGGCCAGCGTCCGAGCCGATCTCGCTAAATTTCTCGCCAAGCAACCCGAGAGCGATGAGCACGACCTGACCATCGCGGGGCTACGTTACTTACGGCGGACGACCGCGCTCCCGCTGCGCAAAGCGCCCTCGCGCCGTTGGAAGTGATGATGCCCCTCGCAAGATACTTCGCGGTCGTAGGTTCGCTATTGGCTATCGGTCTGTGGTTTAGCGCTAGCTATGTTGAACCCTCACCGTCGCTGCCGGAGTCGAGCTTGGAAAGCACACTTCGCTCGATGGCTAGCCGATCGGACCGGACCCCGCGTTAGATCGGTCGGTGAAAAGTTTATCGTTCGTAGTCGATCGAAAAAGTAGATAGACAGAATGTGAGTGGTCAGGAACAAGGCGAAAGAGCGCGACATGAGTGATCGACCATACGCCCGCCTTGAAATCGGACGCGCGCTGTTCGCCATTGGTGTGACCCTCATCGTATTCGGGGCGACCTATTTCGCCATTCGGTATTTTGTCTGGTGACGCGCCTTGCGTTCCGCGGATGTCCAAAATCAACTTAATCGTTTGATTGCGGGCGGATGTCCTTCGCCAACGACACGGTAGCCCCGGCCGCAAGGTCCGGACTTTTCGCATGTTCAACAACCATCATCAGCCTTTGTGGTTGCCCCCTTTGCGCCCTCCGCCTGCTGAGCAGCAGTAGGTTGCCCTTCCGTCTGCTTTTGTACGTCTTGCGGGGAGGTGGCTCCGCCTGCTGTAGCGCGGTTCATGGTGCTGGTTGGTGGGTGCTCGGGCGTTGATGCCGAGCCCGTCGTCATCTGTCCGGTGTGGCCGGGGGTCGGTCCAGAGCCTGCATCCTTGGCGGTAGTGGCGTTGCAGGGCCCAGCTTCCGCAATACCTGCATTCAAAGCGATCGCTATGCATCCGATAACAATGAAAGGTGTACTTCGCATTTTATCCTCCTGCAGATATTCTTCTCATCAACAGGATGTTTCTCGCCGCGTTCCGACGGCACCGTTCACGGTTTATGTCGGCGGGGAACAAAGCGCGCTTGTCGAACTTGAATCCGGTAGTGTTGCGTTCCCGGAGTACCCCATGGCCCCGCGCGCCAATTGGAAGGGCTACCTGCGTCTGTCCCTCGTTAGTTGTCCGGTCGCTCTGTATCCGGCGACGTCCGATGCGGAAAAGATCACTTTCAATCAGATCAACCGGAAAACCGGCCACCGCATCAAATACCTCAAGGTCGATGCCGAGACCGGCGACGAGGTTGACGCCGACGACATCATGAAGGGCTACAAGGTCGATACGGATACCTATATCGAGATCGGAAAAGACGATCTTGAAGGCATCGCGCTTGAAAGCACGCGCACTATCGACATCGACGAATTCGTCCCGAAATCCGAAATCGATCCGCGCTACCTGATCCGGCCATACTACCTGACGCCCGACGGCAAGGTGGGCCACGATGCTTATGCGGTGATCCGCGAGACCATCCGCAGCATGAACATGGTGGCGATCGGTAGGCTTGTGCTGACCAATCGTGAGCACATCATCGCACTTGAACCGCTCGACAAGGGCCTCATGGGCACGCTGCTGCGCTATCCCTACGAGGTGCGCGATCAGGGCGAATACTTCGACGATATTCGGGATGTGAAGATCACCAAGGACATGCTCGATCTGGCCAAGCATATCGTCCAGCAGAAGACCGCCGACTTTGAGCCCGGCAAGTTCGAAGATCGATATGAGACGGCCTTGACCGAGTTAATCAATCAGAAGCGCAACGGCCGCACCATCGCTGCCAAACCGCGACCGCGCGGCGACAACGTAGTCGATTTGATGGATGCACTTAAGCGCAGTCTTGCGGGGGAGAGGAAGGGCGCCGCGCCGCCAAAAGCCGCCAAGGGTAAACGCCGCAAAACCGCGCCGGGCCAAAAGGAGATGCTGTTGCCGATCGCGGGCTCAGGCAGTGCTGCGAAGGATCAGGCCAAAAAGCCGGGTAAGTCCACCGGGCGGCAGCGGAAGGCGGGATAGGCCATGGCCGGGAAGCTGGTCGCACTCGATGACGATACGCTGCACCGGCTGCAGGAGCTTGGCCGCAATCGCATGGCGACGTTTCAGGAGCTTGCCGACGAGGCTTTCGCCGATCTGCTCAAGAAACATAACGTGCCGATCGATCTCAAGGATGCTTTACGGAAAAGCGTCAAGGCGGCTGAGCGTGCTTCCGCACCGCCGAAGCCCCATCCGCGTCGCGCCCGACGGCCGCGCCATGGTGGCAACCAATGAAACGCCCTCGTGGTCTGGCTGACAGGATGCGCGGCCGACGCTATCGGCAGAAACTCGGTGACGGCTTCAGTCGTGAGACCTTCACACTGCCGCTCGAAGAGGCGCGGCAAAAGGCAAGGGAGCTACTCGACCGCTATCCGGCTGCAGCCTACATGACGCAAGTTGAGAGCTGGCGCGAATTACCGGATGGTCAAATCGAGTTCACCATGCGGCGGTTGCCGAACGCCGATTGAGTTACCGCTGGAACTTACTCATCCTGCCGAAGTTAGAGTTTCGGCCGCGTAGGAGTAACGTTTATGCGTAAGCCATGGACCCCTTCGATCGTCCCGGCAGACGGCAACGATCAAACGGTTTACCTTGTGCTCGATTGCCTTGGCCGAAATGGCTGTGTGTGGCGCGAAACCGACGCCGGGCACGCTGATCTTGAGACGGTCATCAGCGATCTGATGACCGGCCACTACAGCGACCCGAACCGCGTGGTGGCCTTCAATACCGCCGAGCATTGGTCGCGGGATGTCTCCGAGGATGTGGCGCTGGAAATCGAACGCCGCGCCGATTTGGCCAACGAAGATATCTCATCAACACTCGATGATTTTATGGACCGCTTTCGCCGCAATGATCATCAGTTCACGTTGAGGCTGGCATCGCCATGAGCTTGCGTGGTTTACGGTATCGTCGATTGGCGCTGGCGGCACGTGACCCGGACACTGCGCGATTGCTACTGCGGCTCGCCGATGAGGCCGATCGCGAGGGGGCCAGTCACCGCTGACCGGGTTGGTGAGCAATCTGCGCGACTATGCTGGCGAGGTTTCTTCCCATTCAGCGGATAGCGGTGCGTCGATTTCGCAAACAATTCCGGTTGGGTCAAAAGTGATTTGAGCCTTGCCTTGAAGTTCGCCGGCCAGCACCCGCTCGATCAACTGCGAACCGAACCCTTTTCGGCTTGGCGGCCTCACTTCCGGGCCATTCTGCTCCTGCCAACGGAAGATGAGCCCGGTAGAGCTATCATGTTTGATGCTCCACTTGATAAACACTCGCCCGGTGGGGACCGAAAGCGCGCCGTATTTGGCGGCGTTGGTCGCCAATTCATGGAGCGCCAGTCTGAGCGCCAAGGCGGATTTTGGTGAAAGCCGCAGGTCCGGCCCGTCGGTTTCAAATCGTTGGCGTCCGTGCATGGTCAGCAGTTGAGCAACGACGTCCTTCAGCTTCGCACTCTCCCAATTGTCCCGGGTGATTAGGTCGTGGCCGTTCGACAACGCCAGCAGACGCGCCTCGAACTTTCGGAAATCGTCACTCTCGCTTCCATGGCCCCGAAAGCTCTGCCGCGCGATCGCCAGCACGGTCGAAAGATTGTTCTTCAGCCTGTGCTTCATTTCACGCAGCAGTGTGTCGTTGAGCCGTTCGGCTGCCTTGCGCTCGCTGATGTCGCGGGCGATTTTCGAGGCGCCGATGACATGGCCGTCACTGTTCCTGATCGGCGAAACCGTGAGGGATATGTCGGCTAGACTGCCGTCTTTCCTTCGCCGAATTGTCTCGAAATGCTCAACGCGCTCGCCGTTGCGAATCCGCGCCAGTATATCAGGTTCTTCGTCCTGGCGATCGTCCGGGATCAATAGCGTGAGGGACTTGCCGATAACCTCTTGCGCCGAATAGCCGAAAAGCCGTTGGGCGCCGATGTTCCAGCTTGTGATGATTCCATCGAGGTTCTTGCTGATGATCGCATCGTCGGACGATTCGACGATCGCGGCGAGTCGTGCGCTCGCCAGCTCCGCTCGTTTGCGGTCACTGATGTCAACCGCGACGCCCGGCATTCGCCAGGGCTTCCCGGTCTCGTCGTAAAGACACTGGCCGTGGACATCGAGCCACTGGATTTTCCCGTCTCGGTTTACGACACGATATTCGAGAATGCATTTTTCGCCTGTTACAATCGCCTGCTGAATTGCGTCGCTCACTCGCTTAACGTCGTCCGGATGAATACTGGCGAGATAGTCGGCGAGGGGAGCACCGTTCTCACCCTTCTGCGGGTCCAACGAGAACATCGCCGCAAAGCGAGCATCGGAATAGACCGTATCCGTACGCAGGTCCGTATCGAACGTCCCGATCATGCCCGCAGCTTGGAGTGCGTAGGAGAGGCGTTCTTCCGTCTGCGCCAATGCCTGTTCGGCGGCAATCCGCTGTGTTGTTTCCTCGACGATGCACAGCACGCCGTCGACGGTGCCGGAAGCGTCGTGGACCGGTGAGTAGGAGATATTGAAGTAAGCCGTTTCCGGATAACCGCGCCGCTCGATGTAGAAGGGGCGGTCCTTGGCGGATACCGTTTCGCCCGTGATTAGGACCTGCTTCAGCAGCGGTTCAAGGTCATCCCACAACTCGGCCCAATTTTCCCGCGCCGGACGTCCGAGCGCCCTGGGATGCTTGTCGCCGATGCTCGGCCTGTAGGTGTCGTTGTACAGGGCGACGAAGTCCGGACCCCAAAACAGCACGATCTGTGCTTTTGCAGGCAGCATTAGCCCGACAGCAGACTTCAGATGCGCAGGCCATTCCGCGATGGGCCCCAGGCTGGTCTTGGACCAGTCGAGTGCTCGAATGAGTTCTCCCATTTCGCCACCGCGAAATGGGAAGGTCGCGCTACTGCTTCCCGGGCTTTCCCGATTTTTGTTGGGCACGGCTTGCAACGGTCTCAATTGGATGGCGGCAACTTTACATGATTACTGCCAGATTGAAACGCCGAAGCGGGACCGTTTAGCTTTTCCACGCCGGCGCCTTACGCGCTTGAGGAACGAGATCATCCCAAAAGCTCTAGATGAGGGTGATGGCCGGCAATCTCGCTATTGCGAGATTGCGTCTTGGCGGGAGCTGTCATCATCGCGTTCCGGGAACCGGAAATCGGGTGGATCTCAATGGCGAGGAGAACGAGATGCAGAGCAACTTCTGAATGACAGCAACTGTCAACGGACGTTTGTCGTCATTCCGGCGATGAAGTGCAGACCCATGGAAACGTTCATCGAGGCCAAAGGCATCAGTGCGGCGCCACTCCCCGCGATCGGTATGTTCAGCGATGTCTGCCGCATCTGTTGCCGACGGTAGTGGTGATCCTCACCTTCAATGGATGGTGGACGGCGGCATCGGCATCGTTACCAAGGCGGTGGAGGCCATGGGCCTGCCGCCGATCAACTGGTTCGAAAGCCCCGGCGCGGCTACCAGCCCGCAGCTTAAATGTGGAATCGCCAAAAACGGGATTCCACAGAGTTTGCGCTTCGGCCGGTGGGTATGCGCAACTTCCTGGCGGCTGTTCTTCTAGGGTTAGGGCTTTTAAGCCTTTGAATAACCTCTCTTTACCCAGTGCCAACTGCGGCTACTTGGACTAGATTCTCCAGCGCGGTATGTGCCGTTAAAAGAACTTTAAGCACTATTAGGTTGCTTTGAAAGCACGCATCTTGAAATTCCCTCGGGATCATATTATATGCTTTAAAAAGCACCATAACCATTTTAAGGTGTTTTTGAAGGCACATGGCGAACAAGAATCCACTCTTACAATCTCCGCCCTATCCAGTCGAACAGGCCCTCAAGCGTCTGGGCGAGAACCTGCGCGTCGCCCGCATCCGGCGCGAACTCACGATCAAAGAGGCCGCCGAGAAAATTGGGACCGGGCGCCGCGCCGTCATGGAGGCTGAGAAGGGAAAGGCTTCAACAGCCTCAGGCGTCTACGCCGCTTTGCTGTGGGCTTATGACCTACTTGGCCCCTTAAGCAATCTCGCCAATCCGGCGACCGACGAACAAGGGCTGATGCTGGCGTCGGCCAAGGAGAAGACACGCGTGCGCAAGAGTAAGGGGTTGAGCGGTGATTTCTAAACCTTCTACCACCGAATGTTTCGTCTACATTACCCTGCCTGGCGAAACGTCGGCGGTGACGGCGGGGAAGTTCGTGTTGAGCAACGACGCGCTCGGGCGGTTCGTCTACCGCAGCAAATATCTCGAAGATCCGCGCGCGGTTGAAATCGATCCTGTCGAACTCAAGTTATCCAAGCGCACCTACGAAACCGCCTTGCTCAATGGCGTGTTCGGGGCGCTGCGTGACGCCGGACCCGACTACTGGGGCCGGCGCGTCATCGAAAAGCACGCAGGCAAGGCGCAACTCGGCGAACTCGATTACTTGCTGGAATCAGCAGACGACCGTGCGGGCGCGCTCGGCTTCGGACTCAATACCGAGCCTCCCTCGCCCAAACGCAAATTCAACCAGGTGATCGATCTGGAGAAACTGCAAACGTTGGCGGATGCTTTGGTCAAGGACGACCTGCCCAACGACCCGCAGGCGCAGCAGGTGCAGGATCTGATGCTGCTCGGCACTTCGATGGGCGGAGCGCGTCCCAAGGCCGTCGTGCAGGCCGACGGCGCGCTGTGGGTGGCTAAATTTAACCGGGCGGACGATCGCTGGAACAACACGCGCGTCGAGTTTGCCATGCTGCGACTCGCTCGCGAATGCGGCCTCGCTACAGCCGAAAGCCGCATTGAGACGGTGGGCGGCAAGGATGTTCTTCTCGTCAAACGCTTCGACCGGGAGAGGACAAACAAAGGCTACACACGCGCGCGCATGGTCAGTGGTCTGACCATTCTGCGCTCTGACGAAGCACCGGAGGCGCGCCAGAACTGGTCCTATATTATTATGGTCGAAGAGATGCGCCGCATCGTTGAGGAACCCAAGAAGGACGCCAAGGAACTCTTCCGCCGCGTCTGCTTCAACGCGCTGATTTCCAATATCGACGATCATCCGCGTAATCACGCGATCATCGCCAAGGAGAAGAACTGGAAGCTTTCTCCGGCATACGACCTCACGCCCTCGACGCCCGTAAGCTTGGAACGCCGTTATCTCGCGCTCGATTGCGGTGATCAGGGGCGCTACGCCAATGAGAAGAACATCCTCTCGCAGCACACACGGTTTCTGCTCGAACGCGCCGAAGCCGAGAAGATCGTTAACGACATGAAGGCTCAGGTAGAAGCGGCGTGGTACGACACTACGCGCGCCAGCGGCGTCTCAGAGAAAGACGCCGAGAGAATCCGCGATGCTTTCGTCTATCCGGGTTTTTCCCTCTGAAGGGCGGGTCCGCTGGGGCCACTAGTTTTCGGCCACCTCCAGAAGAGATCTCCGGCATAGTCGGAACCCCGAATTCCTTATGGAATAAGGGATGCCGACGAAGGTGGAGTTGAAATTCCACACTTAAGCTAAGGGCTGGGGCGCGGCTATGGCCTCGACCATTCTGGTGAGTCTGGATTGGACCCCGTTCGTCACCACGGTTTCCTCGCTGCGTTGCAGATCGTACCGCAGTCGCTCTACGAGGCCGCGTCCGCACGACGTCCGCAGACTTCGTAAGTGCACCGTGAGTTCCTCACATTCGCATGTCACATAGTTCGCGTCGATGCGGCCGCAAACCTATCCATAAGGATGCGTTTGTAAGCGTGTAAACGATGCCCCCTCGCATACGAGCGACATGATACAAAGTCAGCCCAAAGTAACGTTGGGACGCCAGCGGCGCCGCGCGGTCCAATGGGTGTTTCAATGCTCGATCGATATCGTCCTGCCGTGTGAAGACAACAACTCGTGCTCAGCGGGTACGGCGCCAACATGCACGACGGTCACCTGAATGAGCTGACCCTCGTGATCATTAAACTTCATCTGATCGCCGATGCGAAGACCTAGGAGTGCGGCACCTCGTAACGACAATACGGATAGATGAATTCGCTGATTGCTGAAGTCGTCCGGACATAACAACAACTTCCTTTCTGGGTGCGGTTCATCTCCCACGCGAAAGGTAACCCAGTCGTTGAGCTGAACAATATCTGATGGCACTTCCGCGTCGTCACATACATAGGCGCGCTCGACCTCGGACATCAGAAAGGAACCGACAGGATGTCGATCTCTCAAAGCGTCTGCAACAAGATCCCGTAACCGCAGGTAATCCTGCGGCGACAGGATGAGTGGAGGTAGAATTCCACGCATGACGATCTCCTTTATAAATGGGATTGGTCAAAGGATCACACCACTCGTGACGATAGCCTGGTTCCTGAAGTGTTTTGCTGCTTGCTGCGCTAACTCATAGGCCAAGTCACGGGTGTAGTTTGCGTGACAATTCAGGATCTCCATCTGGACCTGACGATAGTTCTCTAGTGCGCTCAGGGCTTCAGAATGTGTTGTCGCATGGCTGAGTCGAACCATGCATTCCAGGGATCCCAACGCGCTGGTCGAGGCTAGCGTCAAATGGCGAATGTGGCAGCTGAGAAGACTGCTTGCCACTCCCCAACCAATTGCACCCGGGCTTCGCTGCATATCCGGCGTGAGCCGTACAGCTTCAATTATTGCTTCTCCTTCGCCCGAGCCATGAGAGAATCACAGCATCTCGATAGCTCTAGCAGGACATTTTCCGATCTAACAAGTGATGGTTTGTTCGCTGACAGCCGATGGCGAGAACCGCCGTGATTATTCTGAGGGAAGTGGATTGACCCGGACGGCCTTAAACCGGCCGGGATAAGCGGCGCGTTTTAAGGTGACCCGCCCAACAATAAAGAATGCGGTATCGCGCAACAGAAATGACCATTGGGTATAGTTGGTATATTGCCGCGCGTATTCAAGTTGGATGTAACAAAGCGCGCCGTTTTGCCGCTCTCCAGCGGCTCGTAGCGTAGACGAAGTACGATTGTGATTTCAAATTTGATAGCTTCGGTGCGGAAATCGAAGATCGCAGCGGACGCTAATACGAATGGATCGATTTTCGCCGACCGGCCGTACTGTTCTCCAGCCTGATAGTCCGTGGGTGCTAAAAATGTTCACTTGGCCAAGCCACTGCAAACCCCCCAATGGTCGCGAGGGTGTGCCGGCGTTGCCGCCCATCCGCGACATACTTAGCAATACCCTGTCACAGTGGATCGACCGTGCGATATGGCTGCGTATGCTGCGAAAATCTTCGGTCCCCCGCCATGCCATAGAAGTTTGGCGTCTTTCCCAAGGAGATGGCCCTGCGTTCTTTTCGGATCCGGGCATCGCCACCGAAGCAGCCATGATGATTCCGGATGCCCGGACGTACAAAAGCACCAAAAAATTGAAGACGCTAGGTCGTCATTATCGCAGGCGTCGAGGACCGGCTGACATCGACACGCAGTCGGCTCAACTGCATTCGGACATATTCCAAAGCAGGGTCCAACGAACTGCTGGAAACGGCTATATGATCCAGCACACCGCCACGGATCGGGTGATGTCGACGATACGGAAGTCGCTGACGTCCTGGAATTCACACTATAGCAGAATAAGTCAGATCGATGCCCATCGAATGCAATTTCTTCGGTCGTTGGCAATGATCAGCTGGTTCGCGTCACGCAACAACGGGTCTTGCGTGGTGGTACGGATCCCATCGAGGCGGCTTGATCTTGATGAGGATAATACTGTGATTGCGTATGGTGCTCTAGTCGCATTATGCAGAATCAGCCTGCCATTTGACTATTATCAGTGTCGATCTCCAGTAACCGTTCAAGAGTAGGGCCGTGATTTAAGACCGCTACCGTTTCAGCCGGAGTGAGATACCCCACCGCTTCCTCGAAATACCTGGCATCGTCAATCTTGGCGCGCGCAACAGCGAGTTGCGCGTTGACCTGCCCGCGGATGCGAGGGGAGTGTATTGCGATTGAATCCAGGTGATGTTTCCTAAGATCTTTGTCGGCACGCAGCTCGAACAGCGGATTTCCCGACGCGTCGCCAGGTGTTGCAGCGAACTCTCTTGCCCGGATCAAGATGCGAGGAGGATGGATTTCCTCTGGCGTGGCGAGGAGTCGCCCAGGCTCGGATCTGGTCGACGTAGCCAATCCGATCGGGATCGCTAACAATAGGCCAAGGACGACAGGGGACATCCAGAGCGTAAGGGGCAGAGAGATTGCATAGGCGCTTGCACCCATACCGACGCCAAGAACCGTTGGTAGGGCGTACCTTCGATACAGTTCGCGTCGAGGAACGGCGCCATCGTCGCGACGCTGCACCTGCCAGCCTGCATCATTCCCCAGCAGTATCTCGATGACAGCGGTCGACTGGAACACCATCATGATGGGTGCGATCAACGCGGAGAGAAGTGTCTCAACAATGATTCCTATGAAAGTTCGCAAACCGCCTCCGAACTGCCGACGGCTACGGTTCTGTGTCAGAAGCAGAAGGAAAGCGAGAATTTTCGGCAGGAGCAGAAGGCCGACGGTGCCACCAAACACCCATGCGGCGAGCACAGGATCTTGTGCCGGCCAGGCGGGAAATAGCGAGAAGCCTTTCGGAAAATATTCGGGGCGAACAAACTGCGCCTGTAACGAGATCAGGATACCGAGAACCAGGAAGAGCAGCCACAGCGGGGCGGTTAGATAGGAGCCGATCCCTGTCATGAGATGCAATCGTGATATCCAGTGCAATCCGCTCGCTGGAAGAACAGCCAAATGCTGCAGGTTGCCCTGACACCAGCGTCGATCTCGGGCGGCGAAATCAAGCAGGGAAGGCGGGGATTCTTCAAAACTTCCTCCGAGCGTAGGCGCCATATGGATTCCCCAGCCCGCGCGCCGCATCAGTGCCGCTTCGATAAAATCATGGCTGAGGATGTGCCCGCCGAACGGCTTGCGGCCGCGTAATTCCGGTAAGCCCGCATGGTGCGCGAAGGCTTGCACCCGTATAATTGCATTGTGGCCCCAGTAATTTCCCTCCGAACCGTGCCACCATGCGATGCCGGCGGCGATCAGCGGACCATAAAGGCGACCGGCAAACTGTTGCAGTCGCGCGAACAAGGTCCGGGCGTTCACCACGATCGGCAAGGTCTGAATAAGGGCGACGTTGGGATGCTTCTCCATCGCCGCAGTCAGTCGCACGATTGTGTCGCCGGTCATAAGACTGTCAGCGTCGAGGATGATCATGTGATCGTAACGTCCGCCGAACCGTGTGACCCAGTCGGAGATGTTGCCAGACTTTCGGGCGATGTTGTCCGCGCGATGCCGGTAAAACAATCTTGCGTCATCGCAGTCCCGGCGCAATTGCAAAAAGCATTTCTCTTCGGTGATCCAGATTTCGGGATTCGTGGTGTCGCTCAACACGTACCAGTCGAACTGCGCACCGGCCCCGGTTTCCGCGACGGATTCGTGGATCGCACGCAACCGCGCCATGATTTGATGCGGGTCCTCATTATAAGTTGGCAGCAATATCGCGTTTCTGCTGAGGACTGCCGGCAAGCATCCGTCCGGCTGTATATGCAGTGTCTCTTTGGCCCGGAACAGCAGCACCGCGAAACCGGCAAGGGCGGACAAGAACGAGAAAGCGATCCATGCGAACAGCAGCGCATAAAGCGCCAAGATCATTCCTTCGAGAAAGGTGACGCCCCCAACCTGTAGTACCTCGTACATCTCGGTGCTGCCGGCCAAAGTGAGGACCGCCGCACCGCTCAAGATAAAGGCCCGTCGTAGGGGCATCATACGCTGTGCAAATGTCGGACGTCGGTCGGGGGGAGGAGACTCCCAAAGCTCCGACGGCGGCATTACGAGGGGATTCTCGTTTGGCAGGAATCCTTGAATCCGCTCCTCAAGGACGGTCGACAGATGGGAAGGCATTAGGGCGCCCATCGGTAAACCCAGATTTCCGACAAGGCCTGGTCATTCTGCATCAGCGTCGCGCGCAATTCGATCGGCGTTTTGTCCTTGACCGAGACTTCGAAGCTCAAGCGCCATCCGCCGGTTTCCGGATTGGGTTGTGTGACGACGTTCTTGATCTCGGCTTTTTCGGCGGTTACGACGCCTTTGACTTGCTTGGGATCGACGGCTTTCAACTCATCGCCAATGAGGTCGAGCACAAAGATCTTCGTCCCTTCGCCTCGCGCGCCGACGCCGGTCCGGGAGAAGCGGGCCAATGTGTGGGCCTTCGGCGCATCCGGCCCCCAATGAATCCGGTAGATGAAATTGTGCTCCGTCTTGGCTTGCAGAGGAGCTTTTGGCAGCCAAAAGCCAGCGATGTTATCGTGGATCTCTTCTTTTGTGGGTATTTCGATCAGTTGCACGGAGCCTTCGCCCCAGTCTCCGATAGGCTCGACCCAAAGACTTGGTCGTTTTTCAAATCGGGATTCAATATCCTGATAGGCAGAAAAGCTCTTTTCCCGCTGCATCAGGCCGAACCCCCGCGGGTTCAGGTCGGAAAATGTACTGATCTGGAGATCGCGGGGATTACTGAGCGGGCGCCAAAGCTGCTCGCCCCTGCCGTTGAAAATGGCCAAGCCGTCAGAATCGTGGACCGACGGGCGGAAGTCATCGACGTCGACCCGGTCATTCGGTCCGAAAAAGAACATGCTTGTCATCGGCGCCAGGCCGGCATGATCCAAGTCAAGCCGCGGAAAGAGCGCCATCTCCACGTCAAACAACGTGGTCGCGCCCGGCCTAACCGTGAAGCGGTATGAGGCTGTGGCGCTTTTGCTGTCCAGCAAGGCATGAATAACGATCGACGTCGCATTTGGTGCTGGCTTTTCGATCCAGAATATTTTGAAGAGCGGAAATTCTTCGCCCTTGGCTTCACCTGTATTGATCGACAGGCCGCGCGCCGAAAGTCCGTAGGTCTCTCCTTTGGCTACGGCGCGAAAATAGCTTGCGCCGAGGAAAACGCAGACCTCATCAAAGTAGTCGGGCCGATTCATTGGCGCATGAATCCGGAAGCCCGCGAAACCGAGGTCAATGTTCGAAGGTGGCGCAGGCGTATCCCCGAACGAAAAATAGTCAGGACGATATGCGATCTTGGCCGCGCGACCATCGACGACCTCAAATATGTCGACGCGATTCTTATAGAAAAATCCCCGGTGGAAGAACTGTACTTGAAAAGGCAATTTTTCGCTGCGCCACAGCGCTTGGTCCGGCAGGAATCGAATGGCGCGGTAGTGGTCGTAATCCAAATCCTTCAGCGAATCCGGCAGTTTCTCGTCCGGCGGTTGATAGGCCTTGCTGGCGATATCGCGAGCCAACTGGCGCACATAGGAGGGACCGAACGGAACCGTTGCGGGTTGTGCCGACACTTCACCGCCGAGTGACAGGAATGGTAAAGCGACTGACGCTTGGACAAAATTTCGCCGATTCAAGAATAACTCCAGCTCTCTCTTTTGGGGCCTATTGCAGAACCGATTAACCATCTCTTGGTTCCCGCTATAAAAGCATCGCGCAACATCAGAATGGCTTGCCTGATTTCGGTGGTAATTGTTCATAATCGAGGCTCGAACCGGCTCTTCGATAGAGGAGGCAAGTCAGACGCGACCGGCATTGGTGCGGCGCGTAGAAGCGGCACCGTCGGAGCTCGCCGGAATTGCGGAGGCTGGGCGGACGCGGCATCAGCTGACTTTGAGCCGGGCAAATTCGAAGATCGCTATGAGACCGCTCTCACAGAACTGATCAATGAGAAGCGCAATGGCCGCACCGTTGCCGCTAGGCCGTGCCCTCGTGGCGACAACGTCGTGAATCTTATGGATGCTCTCAAGCGCAGCCCTGCCGGTGGTCAGAAGAGCGAACTGCCGAAGGCCGCTAAGAGCAAGAGGCGCAATCTCCCAGTCAAAAAGAAATGCTGCTGCCGATCGCCGGATCGGGGATTGGGCGAAAAGCCAAGCAAAGAGACCGAGCCGAGCCACCACGCGACGTAGAGCGGGATAGGCCATGGCAGGAAAATTGGTCGCGTTCGACGACGACGCACTACATCGGAGCTTGGCCGCAACCGCATGGCGACCTTCCAGGAGCTTGCAGACGAGGCCTTCTCCGATTTGCCTAAGAAGCATAATGTTCCCATCGATCTGAAAGACGCCCTGCGCAAGAGCGTCAGGGCGGCCGAGAAAGCTTCTGCGCCTTCGCCGAAGGCTCATCCGCGCCGCGCTTCTAAGCGTCGACATCAAGGGCGATGACGATGACCATGGCACCCCGCGACCTGGCGAACAGAATGCGCAGCTACCGCGATTCACACAAAATCGACGATGGCTTTTCGCGGGAGACGTTTCAATTGCCCCTCGATAAGGCCCGTCAGAAAGCGTGGGAAATTTTCGATCGCTATCCGCGTGCGGCAAACATGACGAAGGTCGAACGGTGGCGCAGGCTCTCCGACAACCGAATACAAACTGGTCCGGCTTTTATGTCGCGCCATGGGTGGTTACGGCTGGTCCTCAGTGGCCTAGTTTGATTGGCAGCGGCCTAAGTTGAATATTGAACGAATCGTGGATGTGATAGTTGATCGCGATCATCGCCTGATCCTTGGCTTCTATCGATGAATGAGAGCACTTAACGCTCCCGCCCTATTCAGCGGGAGGCGTGCATGTGCGGGAAATGCGAACTCATCGACAGGGAAATCGTCCAGCTTCGCTCGCTTGCGGGCCCCGGCATGGATTCACTCAGTCGCGGGTGTTATGCGCGTCGCTATTGAATCCTTGCAGGCCGAAAAAGCGGCGTTCAAGTGCGATACCAAGAAATAAGGCCGCCTCAGTGGGCGGCCTCATTTCAAATTGCAGGCCGAAAATTCGCCTAACGTGACCTTCGTACTCGCGTCATGCTGGCCTTTTAAGGACAAGGATGGCGGTTGCCGTCATAACCCAAATAGGTTCCGGACGCGGGATCGTACGACTTGAACCGGTTCATACAGTAGCTGACCGTATCGCCAGCGGCGGCGTTGCTGTTCGCGATAGCGCTGCCGATGATCGCACCAGCCGCGAAACCTCCAATGGCTGGGGCCCAGCCATACCCGGAATGCCGGTGGTGCCAATGGCCTCCGTGCCAGCGGTTATGATGGCCTCGCCACTGAACATCAGTGATGCCGTCGAGCGCTTCCGTCTGCGCGCCGGCCGCCATCCCGAGCGAGAGAGGGGCTGCACTCGAAGCTGCCGTCGATCCGATCAGAAGGGCTGCAGTCAGCGAAGCAACAACTGCTCTGTTCATATAATTCTCCTCTTTTCGCGGGTTGCATAGGCCAACGGTCTGCAACGGCGAGAGTTCAAAAAATTACCCATATTTAATGGGGACAGTCAGATCGAGTCCTATCCCGTACTCTTCGCTCGAACGGATCCGACTGCGGTCTCGCGACGCCGCTAGTCTGATCGTCCGCCTTCGCTTCTTCGCTGCGGTTTGAATAGCGCGAACATCAGACGCCCGCGATATCGAATTCACGATGAACCGGTGTACTAGCGAACGGGCGAGGCCGGTGGCGCTCTTAACTCACTGCGGCGCTTGCCTGGTTAGCCTTCTGTTCAGTTTCTTCAACGGCTCTATCGCCCGCTTTTTCGGCCAAGGCACGTCGCTCGCACTTCATTCGTATTTCGTCCAACTCTTCGTCGGTTAGATGTTCAATGCCTACGAAGGAGTTATGCGCGGTGCTCACGCGGATCAGCTCATCAAGCTTCACCTGAATAGCTGCGCTGTCTCGATTTTAAGCTTCACCTGAATAGCTGCGCTGTCTCGATTTTGCGAATTCTGAATCAGAAACACCATGAGGAAGGTAACAATCGTCGTTCCAGTATTGATGACGAGCTGCCAAGTGTCCGAATAATGAAAAAGAGGGCCGGAAACGGCCCATACGATTACGATCAATGCGGCCACCATAAAAGCGGATGCCCGCCCGGCAGCCTTGGATGTTTGGTTAGCGAGATCGCCAAACAGTTTCGACAAATCGCTCGTTGCGCTTTTGTTGTCCAAAACCTACTGCCCATATCATCCGTCAACGGCGTGCCGTGCCATTTCGTAGGACGTGCGTCGTTGACTACCTCAATTAATCCTCGAAGCCAGAACTGGTTCCAGAGGGAATGCCGGCGCTCAAACCGGCCAAGCAAAGTGAGATTCTGGCGGATAGCTGCTCGGAACGCAGTCGCGCCCGGCGAATTATCGAATCGGGAGGACACCATGAGCAAAGAAAACAGTAAGCCCGATAAAGCCGGTGGCGAAAACATGAAGCAGACCAATGAGCCGTGGAAGCAGCCGGTGGAGAAAGAGCAGAACCCTGGTAAGCTGTCGCCAGAAGATCTGGAACGTTGGCAACGAACCGATACGCATTAGCGTCGACCTGCCTTTGACCGCGAGATTCTAGTTGGCTTTCGGCAGTGACCGGCTACGTTCGTGAAAGGTGGTCCGGTCGGACAGGCTTTTCCTTGTTATCATCCCAGACTTGATCCTTAGGCTGCGGCGTCGGACCGGATCCCCCGTTCTGACCGCCGTGTTTCCCGCCCATATCCTGTGAACCTTCCAAGTCATTCTCTCTCGGCATGGCGTGCGCTCCATCTTGTAGGTCGATTTCTGTATTTCAAGACATGACTATCTAACCCCGGACGGGTGATCCTACTTAAACCCCGGCAGCGCATTGTGTTCCAACCATCTCGTAGTCTTGCGTTTGGAACGGTCGGCGAGAGTAAATGTTGTTCGGGAAAGGTGCGGGTCCTCATGACAGATTATTCGAAACCTCCTTATCCTCCACAGCAACAATCGATGCCCGGTTACACGGACCGAATGAAGCCAGCACCGGATCACGGTGAGGCCACTTACGCCGGTTCCGGACGACTAACTGGAAAGCGCGCAGTCATAACAGGAGGCGACAGCGGGATCGGACGTGCGGTTGCGCTCGCGTATGCCAGAGAGGGCGCTGACATTCTGATTTCTTATCTCGAAGAAGATGAAGACGCGCGCGTCACGGCAAATCTCGTCGAAAGTGAAAAGCGCAACGCCATCTTGGTAAAGGGAGACATACAGCACTCGGGTCACTGTAAAGCTATTGTCGAGAAAGCTGTCTCTGAACTCGGTGGAATTGATATCCTGGTGAACAATGCGGCCCACCAGGCGACCTTCAAAAACCTTGAGGATATTTCGGACGAAGAGTGGGACCTGACGTTCCGCGTGAACATCCATGCGATGTTTTATCTCACGCGGGCCGCGGTTCCGCATATGAGGCCTGGCTCGTCGATCATCAACACAGCCTCTATCAACTCCGATGATCCCAATCCAATTCTGCTTCCTTATGCGACGACGAAAGGGGCGATCCATAATTTTACAGCCGGACTCGCGCAATTGCTTGCGGAGAAGGGCATTCGGGTCAACGCGGTGGCGCCGGGGCCGATTTGGACGCCGCTGATTCCATCGACGATGCCTGCAAAAATGGTGGAAAATTTTGGCAAGAACACGCCGATGAAACGAGCGGGCCAGCCGGCGGAGCTTGCGACGGCCTACGTAATGCTTGCCGATCCTCTCTCCAGCTACGTTTCGGGTGCAACGATCGCGGTAACTGGCGGTCGGCCCTTCCTCTAGGAGTGCCGTGCGATGAGTACAAGTCAGAAGGGAAGTGGACAATTGAATGATGCCGAGCCGCGTCTGAGCGAGGATGACATTCAGCGGGAGGAGTTAGGCCCGAGAGGTGTTCGAGGGCAGCCAGATCCTGCAAAGATGGTGCCACAGCAGGAGAAGAACACGCCGAAGGCGATCGATCCGGGCCATACGAGTTAGGCTGCGGAGCAGACAGAGGGAGTTAAAGATGGGACTTGCTAACTATGCGATCACGTCGGTTAACGGCAGGTGGAGCATTCTGCACGACGGCGAAGTGGAGGGCGAATACATCACTAAGGAGGCCGCGTTCGAGGCTGCAGTGGCTGCGGCTTCGCTAGCGATTCGTGAGGGCCACGAGGTGCACGTCAGCGCGCCTGGCGTCACGCGAGCCAACCCTACAGGCACGCCGGGTTGACTAGGATCGCCGCGGCCAGCGCTTAAACGCGCTTCCCTTAGGCGCCATGCGCCTATGGCGATGAGAAGCCATACGGCACTCGCTCCGGCGAATGCGACGCTCGCCCTGGAGGAGGACAGAGCGAGGAATGCGGCGGCGAAACCTATCATTGCGAGGCTGCCGAGAGCGGCACCGGCGGCATCGAGTGCGGCGGCTTCCCTGCCGCGACGAGTGCCTTCTCCACCTGCTTCCCGTTTCCGGCGAATTTCATGCCGTTCGATGAGCGTCGCACTTGCGCAGAAGATCGCAGGCAGCGCCAGAAACAAGCCGCCGATTGAAGCACCCCAGAGCGAACTAATGATCCCCGTGAGGACGGTGACGGCGCCTCCCAGTACGAAGCGGATGAGGAATTCATACCAGCGGCTGTCGGACAGCGACGAGAGCGAAATATGAACTCGCATCGCCTATACCCCTGCTACGACTTGCAAGCCAAGGGCAACGATCAGCCAGACCGGAAGTGCGACAAGCGTCGCAGTCAGCGCGCCAGTCTTTAGGTGCATGAGGATCTGGCAAACGATTGCGCTATAGCACGCTAAGGCGACTCCGCCGAACATCATGGCGTTCGCTTGAATTCCGGCATACGCGCCCCCATGCTGAAACCAGGCGATGCCGAGGGTTACGAGGGCGACGGAAGGAGCCGCTCCGAACAGTCCGGCGAAACTCTTGGGCCGGACGATATCGCCAATGATGGCGAAGAGCGAAACAAGCAGGCCGCCGGCAAAGAACCTTAATATATACTCGGTCACATCGCCCGCCCGTTGGTGGTGACATTGCGGAGATTCTTGTCAGGATATCCGGTGAAGCGCCGGACAATGCGCTCGATGACAATCCCGATGGTGAAGCCCGCCACGACGTCCGATACCCAATGCGCGAGGATCGCGATCCGCGTTGCGGACAGCCCGAGCGCCACAGCCAAGATCGGAAATTTGTATCGCGGGGATAACACCGACGCCGCCGAAGCTAAGGCACCCATATGGACCGCATGACCGGACGGAAAGGCGTCCATACTGCGGCCGGATATCGGGATGCCATTGAGGTGGCCTTTCAATGTTTTTCGATCGGCCGGACCTGCTCAAACGTTGTTTTCAAAACGTGCGGAACCGCCGCAGATACTGCAGTTACGATAAGGAGATGTCCGGCGGCAGCGCGAAGTGGTGAGCGAAAGAACACCGCTGCTGTCCAAGCCGCTGCCGCGCCCCCCAGCAACAGATGTTCGTCGGCACCCCATGTCAACGTCTTCTCGATGTCTTCGGGGACCGGGCGTGCCCTAGCGGCAATCTGTTGGGCAACGCGCCGATCGAACGACGTCGGCCGGATGCGAACCAGTCCCATTCCTTTTGCCTCTTCCTCACATTCGCTGCTGGCGCGTGGGACACGTGGGCCGGAACACCCAAACCGAGCAAGCAGCTTCGGTTCGGTCGGCTCCGGGCGCACGCCTTGTCAACCTCCGGAGCCCGCCGATGCCACCCGGCCGCCCAAAGATAGGGTGGCGGACCCCGGAGGGGGAAGGGGCCGAGGTCCGCCGTCGCTCGCACGCCCGACAGGGCATCGATTCAAGCCGAGCGAGTAGGATTCGTTCCTAGTTAAGCGACATCAAAAACTGTAAACCAAAGAACGTCGCCGCACTGCCGCAGTGACGACGATGGCAAACAGCGCGTGGCGAAGATTGAAGGTGGATAGTTTCGATCTGGCAAAGTTTCCGGAAGGCCGACTACCGAGGAAAGTGGCAATTACCCACCGCATCGCGCCCTTCCATGCACAACGGTGTAAAAATTGGCGGACCCCTTCGGGCAGGGGGTGGCCGCGGTCCGCCAAGTGTCCCCGGAGTTTAGAGGGACTACAACTCAAGATGGCGGCCTCAATAAAGTTCCAAATAGGTAAAGAAAAACCCGCCGATTCCGGCGGGTCGGTCCGGGTTTGGTTCGGATTGTGCCGTGAGGCACGCGGCTTAACCTCCTGACCGGTGGGATGTTCCGCTTCTGAAACAAACCAACCCAGCGCTCAGGCGTGGTTTTTTAGGTCTCTGCTATCACCGGATAGATCACCGGAATTGATCAACGCGCGCATTTCCTCGGCCATTGCTTTATAGCTCTCGGCGAGCGTGAGAAACGTTCGCCGCTTGGCAGCAATCGTCGTCAGCTGGGCGATCATCTCGCAGTCAGCCGCGTCGATGACAAGCTTTTCCAATCGGTGTTGTGCGTCCCGCATGTGCTTATCCGTCTCGTAAGACCCGGTGACGTCAGCGATTGACTGATGTCGCGAGCGGTGTCGAGCTGACGGAGCGTGCGTTCGATCTGATCCCGCTCCTCGGGATGTGCGACGTTTTTCAATACATGCTCAAGCTCGGCTTTCCGAGCCCCTAGACGTCCGTCAGCGGTGTTGGAATCGTGCTCTAAGATCAGTGGAACAGCAACCGGTATATTTTTGCTTTTCTACGGAACGATCGGTTTGGTCGGCGAGATGCGCGTGCCGGAACGATCGATGTACAGCCAAGCGATTGCAAGGGCGTAGTCGCAACCGACTACTACGATCCATTCTCACTTCGCTATCGTCAGATGGATGATCCGGATTCGAATCCTCATTCTGCCGCCCGCTGCCCGGGATTGTCTTCGAACTGGAGTCCTGCGCTCGTTTCTTGTCTGTCGGCTGTTCCTGGCGCTTCTCGTCCAGATCAATACCGTGATGAGGCTTTGTCATCGACTGGCTCCCGCTTGAACGGTCTAACTACTGCACTCGGTTGTTGTTCCGATCTTCTCAGCCCAAGTTCTGCGGCGCTTATACCGGTACGCGATATCTGGTCGCATCGGTGGACTACGTCGACATCAACGCGATTCCCGAGGCCGCCATCAATCCAGCGGTTGATCGTGATCGGTCGACGGCTCGCGCTGGACCGCGACGAAATCCCCGCCGCCGTAGTCTTCCTCGGGTTCCGGCTGCGCGTCGCGTCGATACCGTCTTTCTTTGAACTTCCGCGGGCGACGATCATCAGCTCATCGTCGGGCCATGGCCACTGCAGCCTCAAGGCTTCCGGTGCCTCGGCATTCAGCCATATGTCCTAGTCGTCTTCCATGAGGATCACCGGCATTGCCTTGGGAGGGATCGGATTCACCACAGCATTCGGCTCGGTGGTCAGGAACGAATAGAGTAGATGCTCGCCCGTGACCGGCTTCGCCTTGGTGCCGCGAGTGCCGGTCCGCGGCCGCCAAAAGGCCGGCGAAAGCGAACAGCCGCCGCGATCGATCCAGCGCAAACCAGACGATTTCCTTTTTGCCGGTAGCCGGGTTGGGTTGCGGCGCATATTCCGAAAAGCTGGTCGCGGGCACGAGGCAGCGATAAACCGGTCGCATCCATAAGCGCCAGAACGGGCTCGCCACGTTCCGGACGTTGGTCACCGGCAGATTGCTTTCGGTGGCGGCGGGAAGCCGCAGCGCATAATGGTCAGCGTTCGCCCATCGTCACCGCCGCCGATCACCACCGGAGCTTCATTATCCGGAAAGATGGCCGGGAACGACGGCAGGTTGCCGGTATCGTCCCGCGTCAACTTGAACAAGCGGCGAATGGCGTCCTGATTTTTGGTCATCGAATAAAGGTTGCACATCGCGGTTAGCTCTTCATCTCTCGCCGGGCCACCACGTCGAGGGCGGGTGTGCCGCTGAAATTGGGCGTTTCCGCAGCGCAATAAGATGGCTTCGCTTGAATGGGAATCGTCGAACCTGTGAGCAGTCCTTGCAGCGCATCGCGCGTTCCAGTTCGTGGATAGGCGTTACATCCTTTCGGCGCCGAATGATCGTGAGATCCACCGTGGAATGATTCTCGCAGCCGAGACACTTCACTTCAAGATAGCGGTATCCGGCATTGAGCGCATCGGCCATCATGGGCGAGGGCTGTGCTGGCCCCTGAAAGCCCAGCATGCGATCGTTCCACGCTTCGCATGCCAGCCGATCGGCTTTTATGCGCGCGTCACGCGCGCGCTCTGCCGAGGCGCGGACGCTGGCAGCACAGATGGTTTCTCTCGACTTTGTGCCCATACCGGTACGTTAGGCGAGCGGCACAGAACCCGGCAAGCCGCTAGGTTCTCCTGCGTCGACATTGGCTCAATCGTCTCTTTTCGTTTTTGCCGGCGACATTTACCGCCGAACATTGGAACCCCTCGCCGATCGCGATCGTCGCACCGTCGAGGGCGGAGGATGGACCTCAAGGCCGTTCCCGCGCGTTTAGCCGTCCGAGGAGCGTGCGCCATTGATGAAGTTCTTGTCCGAATGGTTTGATCGGATCGACCAGGATATCATCCCGGTGTCAGTAGATGCCGGCTTGGCCGTCGCCACGTCGTTGCTGATTGTGATGCTGCTCCAGGCGATGGTCCCTTCCGTATGAGCGCGTCCCGCTTTCTAGCCATCTCCACCGGCTTCATCCTCATCGCCGTGGCCGCCGGCTACACGTTGCGCGATATGGTCGCGGCCTATTGAAGCGAGCGTCGGCTCATGGTTGATCGCGCTGTGATTGTCATCGTGATCAGCTTCGCGACCTGAAGCGTGCTGGTGTTTCGCAAGCGCCAACCGAAACGCTAATGCGCGTGCGTGATTTTTGTTTTATTGAGATCGCCAGCCAGCCTCATTCAGGCGTTCTGCCGCGAGCCGGCCTGAATATAGCTGATGCACCATGCATCGCAATTCGCCGGCTACTCCAACAAATCGCGTCCGGTTCCTTGTTGACCAGGATGCGCCGCGGTCGTTCGCAGCCTCCAATGACCGCGATTGAGAAAAGTAAGATTCGTTTCGACCGACGGGAACAATAGGTTTCATCCAAGAGTTCAGGCTTTTGACACGTGCCCAAGGGACCTCGATCATGCAGCAGACCTCTACTCCATCTCTCGGAGACCTCAAGCGGGAGACCGAGCAAACCCGCGCGAGTCTCACCGAGACCGTTGAACTGCTTCGAACCAGCGTTTCGGACACCGCGAGCGACATACGTCAGCGCCTGAGCCCTCAATCGATCAAGGCCGAGGTCTCAGGCTATGTTCGGTCCCGGGGGGAGCGTCTGGCAGAAGACGTCACCGCCGCCGCACGCCGCAATCCGATGCAGGCCGTGGCAGTGGGCGCCGCAATCGCCTATCCGCTTGTGAGGCTCGCTCGAGCGATTCCGATGCCAGTACTGATGATCGGGGCAGGACTGTTTTTTGCAGGCTCCAAGACCGGGCAGTCGGCGCTTCATAAGGCCGCCGGTGTTGCATCGGACGTCTCCGACGAGGTGCGCCGGCGCGGCCATGATTTCTCCGCTCAGGTCGGAGCTTCCGTTGCGACCGCACGGGACACCGCGACGGAAGCTGTCGGCAGGGCCGGAGAAATGTTGTCAACCGCAACCGAGAACTTAGGGAAGTCGGCAAACTCTGCAGGCGCCGCGATTGACGCCCAGACGGATGCGCTTCGAGACAAGGCCACCTTCATTGCCGATACCGTAACAGCGCGGGGGCGCGATTTAGCTGGCAACGTGATTGATCTTGCGGGTGCGGCCAACAAGCGCATTCGCGACCTCGCGTCCGAGACTAACTCGGCGGCGCAGAACACGATGGCGTCAACGCGGGAAAGCGCGCTCGAAACGGGAAAACAGCTTCGGAATAAGGCTTTCACGGCATCGGATCGCGTTGGCAAAACCGCATTCGAAACTATCGAGCAGAACCCGCTTCTAGTCGCGGGTGTTGGATTGCTTCTGGGAGGGCTGGTAGCCAGCGCCCTGCCGCGCAGTGATCTTGAAGATAATCTTGTCGGCGAGGCCAGCGAGGCCGCCAAAAATTCAGCGCGGGATGCAGCATCCCGCGGCTTTGATGCGGCAAAAGATGCCGCCGGTGAAATATTCGAGAGCGTGGCCCGGCAGGCGGGCGCCGAGGGCCTCACAGTAGACAGCCTTGAAACGGCTGCCAAGGATCTCGGGCAACGCGTCCGGCATGTTGCCGACGCTGCGGTCACGACCGCGTTCGATCCCGAAAGCACGTCCACATTATCAGTCGGCGGAGGAAAAACATGATTGAAACAATCGGGACGGCGGAACAGCCCGGGTCATCAAAACAGGGCGCGGAACGTGCGAAGTTCGATGACGCTGCGGCCGCCACCAAGAGTATAGCGGATCAAGCGCTGTCGGCCGGGCAGGACCTTGCAGACAAGGCAAAGGATTTTGCCGGTAGTTCGGTTGGGGCGCTCAAAGGTCATGCTGCTGATTTTAAAGACGCTGCGAAGGATGTGGCCTCGCAAGCAACCGACAAACTAAAGGAGGCCGTAGACGACAAGAAATCATCCGGAGCGGATTATATCGGAAGCCTTGCCGGAACGATGCGACGTGCAGCGCGCGAATTCGACTCCGAACTGCCTATCGCCGCTACATATATTCGCAAGGCGGCCATACAGGTCGAAGGCGTCTCCGAAGGTATCCGAAACGGCAATCTCAACGATCTTGTGCAAAACGCGCAGTCCTTTGCGCGCCGACAGCCAACGGCGTTCCTTGGGATTGCTGTGCTCGTCGGGTTTGGTGCGGTGCGCTTCCTGAAAAGCTCCGCCGAAACCGTATCTCAGACCGACAACACGTCGGGCTCACATAGCTCAACAAGTCAAGGTTATCGCGATGACTTCACCAAGTGAACGTTCGATCCCTGAACTCTTTGGCGACGCCATGGCGCAGCTTGCCAAACTTGTCGGCAACGAGTTCGCACTTGCCCGAGCTGAGATGGCAGAAAAAGCAGGTCAGGCGGGCCGCGCTGCGGCGATGATCGCGGCGGGAGCGGTCGTGATGATACCAGCACTCGTCCTGCTGCTATTTGCAGCGGTATCAGTTCTAATCCGAAGCGGAATTTCGGAGCCGGTGGCATATCTTTGCGCTGGTGGGGGTGCTGTGGTGTTGGCTGGCATTTTGATCGCGGTCGGGCTCAACCGTTTGTCGGGTGATGCCATGAAGCCATCGATCACCCTGCAGCAGGTTGAAAAAGACAAGATGGCCGCCCAGGAGTTGGTGCGATGAACGATAAATCCGGAAGCGCGGTAAATTTCGCGAATGATCTTCGGGATGCCGCTGCTCGCAATCCCGTTTCAGCGGCCCTGATAGGCATGGGCGTTCTGTGGATGTTGACAGGAGGGCGGACGCCGGAAGCCGTCGGGAAGGCTTTCCGCAGCGCTCGTGATAAAATTCCTGACGCTATGGAAGCCGCGGTCGAGAGTGCCGGTGCCGCTCGCGGTAACGTCGGCGAATATCGGCGCGCGATTCCGGATCCTGGGGCTGCATTCGACACGGTCCGGGAAAACCTCGCCGAGCTCTTTCGCGCCCAGCCCCTCGCCTTGGGAGTCATCGGTCTCGCTATTGGCGCCGGCATGGCGGCGGCATTGCCGAAATCCGACATTGAAGACAGTTTCCTAGGCGAACCGAGTGAGACCGTAAAGGACCGAGCCTGGGAAATTGCCAGTGAACAGGTTGAGAAGGTGACGACTCTCGCTAATGACGTGATCGATGCGACCTCCGCGGAGGCACGAAAGCACGGGCTGACACTTGATGATGCCAAAGCTGCAACGACTGACATTTCCGGGCGCGTCGGACGCGTCATCGATGCCGTCAAAAGCGGCGTGAATGAGAAGCAGTTGTAAGTTTCATAATCGCAAGGAGAGTGAAATGAACGGATTGATTTATCTGGTAGGCTTAGTGGTGGTTATCCTCGCTGTACTCTCCTTTTTTGGATTGCGTTGATATGACAGTCTCCATGGATGCCCTCGTGCCGACGAGAGAGGTGCCAGCACGTTACGCCAATTGGACGCCGATCATCCTCGGCGCTCTTATTGCGACGGCGCTTTCGACAATTCTATTGGCGTTTGGCGCGTCCATAGGACTTGGCGTATCTTCGGCTGCGCCAACCTGGCGTGATGCGTCTGCTGCTCTTGCGATATTGTCCGGACTTTACCTTATTATTCAGGGGGCCCTGAGCTTCGGCGTCGGCGGTTACATTGCGGGTCGAACGCGACTGGCACCCATCACAACAGACGTAGCCGAGACCGAACACCGTGATGGTCTTCACGGACTCGCAGCTTGGGCACTGGCGGTCGTTTTGGGGACGCTCGTAGCTGGGTTGGTCGGTAGCATTTCATTGACCCGATCAAATGCCCCCCTTCCGGCGACCCAGACGAGTGCTGCGGAGCCACTTCTAAGCTATGAGCTTGACCGTCTGTTTCGGCCGGCTCGACGCGCTGCCAATCTCGATCTTGCACCCGAACGCGCCGAAGCCGGTCGGATCCTCTTAACTGCGTCGAGTCACTCCGGTATGGCCAATGATGATCGCAGCTACCTCGGACAAATGGTGGCTACGACAACTGGCCTTACGGCGCCGGAAGCCGAAAAGCGTACCGATACAGCTATCGCAAACGCTAGGGTGGCGATTGCTCGCTCCCGCCGCAGTACTGTCATTCTCGCTTTTTCGGTCGCCACGGCTCTTCTCCTGGGCGCCGTGATCGCCTGGGCTGCGGCAACAGTCGGAGGGCGGCATCGTGATGGCTCGCCAATGCCGCGTTGGCTCGCTAGGGCATAGACGGCGTCGCAGCGATGTTTTCTTATACCTACGAGTTGCATAAGTCCCGGCCCTTTCCTCGCATCTCGGCCCCAAAAAATCAGAAAACGTCTTGTCACATGCTTTATGTCAGTATTTGGAAACCGCCGAGCGCAAGCGCGATCGAGTCAAGGGTTACCTAGAGGTCACTCCTGGGAAAACCTAGCTGACGTCGCTGCATAGTGTGGGCTTGCGACCGAGTGTGGCATCCACCTTAATCGATATCCTGGGCATTGGTGCATTGGCTAAGGTGATGCCAAGATGAGACCATCAATAGAAGCTGAAAGAAATGCCGCATGCTCGTTCCCATCTGAAGGGGAAGGTGCCAACTATACGTCGCCCATATTGCGCTTCTCACGTCATCCAGGCGCCCTGCTGACGTTCGAGAAGGCCCTCATTTTCAAGTAGTTCAACGGCTTGGCAGCGGTTGAATGAAATTGGTGCTTAGCGGCAATCAACTCCGGCGAGATAGAAAGTCGCGAGACATCTAACCACGCGCGGACGTTTATCGGAGTTTCCACATAAGTCATGAGTTGCTCTGGCCTCTTACTTTATCTTAAGGCGTGAGATTTTCCGCCCGCACCGCCTTCAAGTCACCGTCCGTAACACCCGCAATTGACATGTGCCGCCTATCTACATCCGGTGGATTCTAGACAGCTCACAAAAGCGTACGAGACAACATCGCAACCTATGCACAACTATGGCGCTTCCTGACAAACAACGGCGCCAGGCCCGCATCTTCACCAAGTCCGCCGCGTCGTCTGCGCAATGTGCCATCGCAACGATCACGGCCCGCATCACGCGCATCTATGAAGAGGGGCGAGGGCGGCCGATGTCCTCGATTGCGCGTGGCCAGACACATCGAGGCTGAAACCCGCCTGTTAGAAGATGCCGACGCCGCAAATCTTGAGTGTAATGCCTCCGGTTGGAAATGCCCACGGCCTCGACGGCCTGCTTGGCGCGGTAGACGATGTTGTTCAGTTTGTCATTCGGTGTACTTGATGGAAACGTACTGAATCCTCTATCGCTGTGGTGGACGAGTCCGCCGCGATCAAGCGACTTCAGCTTCTCAGCCACTCCCGTTGGGACCCCGCTCGCTTGCCGCTGTCGACCTCCGCCTTCTTCACCCATCCAGCAGAGTATGCCGGAACAGCCAATCTTGGGAGCTATTGCCTCTATCGCCGCCCAGCGGGACAAATGCTCGCTGCCTTGATCCAAAACCATTCGAACCGCACGGGCCTGAACCTCCGGTGAAAACTTGTTGGTCGTTTTGCCTGTCATGGCTCCATCCTCTTAGGAGTTGGAGCCTCCGGCAAACGGGGCGCGGTTCGAATCCGACTCTACTGTCGTTTGTCATACGGAGGCAGGCTTAGTGCGATGCAATCCAACGTGCATTCGTCATAGAGCCGGATAATGTCGGTCAATTTTGACTTCTCGCGGGTCGACAGCAAGGCTGCCGCGGGATGCCGCTCGAGCAATTTGATGACCCGATGAGCACTGTTCTCGATCCGGCTACCCAGCATTTGCTGAAGCGTTCGAAATGACGAGATGCGATCCTCCAGATCTTTCCCGGAAAACCTTTCGTCCAGCCACTTCCTGAAATGCGCCGGAAACGCTCGTCTGATGTTTGGTGGTTCGCTTCGGGAATGGGCTAGCACAGCGCGTCCAATGGTCTCGGCTAGAGGCGGGGGCACGGAGTTTGCAAGCATCTGATTGAAATTCGCTATCCCTATGCCCCTCCAATTCCAGTCGGGCGGGAATCCCTGAATGAGTGACCACTGCTTCCGCGTCGGAACAGGTAGCTTATGCACGTTCTTAACGTCGTTACGGTGAAGTTGATAGTTCTTAGGAGGCCGATTGGGAGCAGTGTGCGTCATGGTTGGCGCAGGGCGCTCAACACTGCGCGTGCCCTGACTTCCTGCGCCGGGAGGTCCGAACCAATATAGCTTGCCACGCTTACCGTATTTCCTTCCAAACCTTAGCCCTAACACGTCTTTGACCGTGAGCTGGGATTTGGCGGCGGCCACATCCAGGTGTTCGCCAAGAAAATCGTCGTCCTCGCCGAGACATCCAACCATGATCAGCCGCTTCCTTGCTGTGGCCGCACCATAAAGACTGGCGTCCAACACGCGCTCGGTGATCCCGTATTCGGCTTTGCGGAAAATCACCATCGCGCGCGTGTAAGCATCGGACTTCAATATGCTCGGGACATTCTCCATGATGAAATACCGGGGCTTTGCCAACCCGACAGTAATCGCGAAGCCGACAGTTCCCGCCGCTCGCAGCGATTCCTTGGCATATCGGTTAGCTTTGGAGAATTCCTGACACGGTGGTCCGCCGGCGATCACATCCGGACGCAGTTGAATGATTTCTGGGACGACGAGCGTCAGGTCGCTAAGATCGCGTAACACGGTCCTTGAGGGCAACGGAATCATCTTCATCTCGCCGGAATCAAGGACCACGGTCGCTTCGTTCAGCTCATCCAACCTGATCCGATGCAGCTTCTTGTGCAGCTTCCGGACATTGAACTTATGAACATTCAGGGCCTCCGGCCAGTTATCGTAAGCTCTTTTGATGGTCATCCCGGCCTTCGTCAGCCCGTAGCCCATCCCTCCCGCACCGCAGAACAACTCAACTACACGCATTGCATCAACATTCCTCGCGAGAAACTGGATGCAGAGTCTTAGCCAGATGTCTGTTGACAAATTCTTGTTGCTCGAAGCGGCAATACCCCTCGCTTTTCGGTCGCCGCGAATCCCCATAGATCCACGAACTTGTTGAAGCGAGTGCGTTGTTCCTGCAGATCGCCGGCGACTGCCTCGAACGCCGTGATGAGCACCCGCGTGACCCGCCGAAACGGCGAACATCGAAAGGCAGCGTCAGCGACAAGAGCCGAACGCAATCCCGCAGGCTGCAAAGCAGCGGCAGGTCGCGGGCGGTCGAGTTTGGCCGACAGCGTGAGACCGGCCTCGGCGTCGCGCGTCCTGGCCCATGCCGTGGCTGATGGCAGGTTTGTGCAGAGTTGATCGATGTTGGCGGCGAGGCGGAGTTCGATGGCGCCGGCGCGGTCTTTCACGAGCATTGCGTAGCGCAATATCCGCCGCGGCGCCGAGGGTGACAGCATCCGGATCGACGGGGGCGGCGCGCGCAGCGTCATGGCCGTTGAGCGCATCGTCATCGTCAAACGCGTGGCAGTCATCATCGCCGCCGATCAATCGCCGTTCTCCGGCCAGCCGTCATCATCGTCGCGTTCGTCGAAGGTCATCATTGCGGAAGTCAGGATCCGGTCGTGGTCGTCGCCGGGCCGGCCGAGAGCGTAGAATCGGGACAAGGTCCTCACCCACATGCCGCCGGGATCGGCGAACCACAATTGCGAAGTGACGATCGTGCGCGAGCCCAGCCGGGGATGACCGGTCACCTGGCCGACCAGGTGGAGACCAATCGGCGTGACCAGGGGAACGTAGAGATCGAGCACCGGCGCGGTGGTCAGGCGGTCGGTGACGAAGGCGTCGTCGTGGGCAAGCTTTGCGCAATCGTCGGCGAGCATCTGCAGCCGCGCGGCGAAATCCGGGGTGATGTTGCGCGCGTCGAGAAACGGAAAGGTTTTGGTCAGCATGCTCGCTCCGAAGCGATAGCGGGGGAAATGGAGAAGAACGGGAAGGCGAACTGCGCGGCCGAGTCCAGATGGGGACGAAATGCGTGCGACTGCGCAGCTCTGACAATTCCGAGAAGCGATCGACCTCAGCGCCAAACGTCAGAGCGCTATTTGATCCGCGATGCGCGATGGCCGCACCAATGATCGTTATGCCGTCGCGGTTTCTGGACTTGCCGATATCCATCTGCGTCCGCGCGGGATCGCGCAGGGATCCAGTCCTGCCTGATCTTCCGCCGATGCTTGGTCGGCTCCTGACCGATCCCTGCCAATGCAGGGCGAAGACGGAAGACCAGGTGAAAAAACGATGACCCATCCTGTCGGCGTGGACGACGGATCCTGTCCGCTCGGATCTTGCTGAAAGGAATTTCCGCGCAGAACAGCGTCTGTGTGAAGATCATGAGTGAACTGTGCAGCCATGAAGTCCTCGACCGTTGGTCCATGGCGACGCGGACGTCGCGGAGCGTTGGTCCCATGTTTCAACGTTCTTGCGCCGTCACGCCCCGCCGCAGTGTCGCCGCGCCACAACACGGTCCTCTCGGACCATGGCCGTCGTGACCCTGAGCGTCGCCGCACGTGGATCCACAATCGTATCGCGTTGTGAGAGGCGTTATCTCGCTGTAGATCAAGGCTCATGCCGTGCCCCGCCAACCTGCTGTGGAATGCACGATTGGAAGGATCATCGGTCGCGCCGACGTGGACGACGGACCTCCAGGAAATCACGGGTGAGCAGCGCGCCGATGGAATCCTCGCCCGCTGGTCCATGGCGGCGCCGGCGTCGCGGACCGTAGGTCCCATGTTCCAGCGCTCCGGCGTCGTCACGCCCCGCTGCAGTGTCGCCTCGCCACAAGATTGTCCTCTCGGATCATGAGCGTCGTGATCGAGGGTGGCGTTGCCGCACAGGAACAGTGATCGTCTCACGCCGCGGCGGGCGTCATCGCGGTGCGGATCAAAAGTCATCGGCATGCTCCGCCATCATCCCCACATACGCCTCGGCACCGGCCATCGTGGCCGTGGCGAAAGCACGGCAGTGCGCCATCAAGTCCGGGTCGCGCCAAATCGGCCGCTCGTCGATCAGGTTCAGCAAGCTGGCATTGTCAAGGAAGGGAACATCGATCATGAGTTTGGATGGTTCGCCTGGCAGCAAATCGCGTTCCGGATCGCAATCGCGCAGCAGACTGCCCAGCAGAGTCCGCTGGCCGACGCGCTGGTCGTCCGGGGCAATCGTCGCCAGCAGCACCGGCGCTGAGAAACTACGATAGCGCTGCACGTGCTGGACGTGAGTGAACCCACGCACGGCCGCGTCGATCTCGAGCGCGGAAGCCCGCACCGGCAACAGGATCAAGGCGGCCTCGTGCACCGTGGCGGCATTGAGCGCCCGCTCATGGCAGCAGAGATCGATAACGACGTCGGCGTCGTCGTCACCCACCTCCGCCTCGGCGAGACGATGCACCGCGATTATGAAGCGATCGTCGTTTTGGTGGATCATCGCCGTCGTCCCGGCATTGAGCTCGGCCGGCAGAACGTAGGGCATCGGCAGCATGAGCGTGCAACACGGCAGCGGCAGCGTGCTCTCGATCGGATCGAGCATCGCAACGGCGCCGTCATAAGTCTGTCGAATCAGCAAAACCTTGCGGCCGTGCAGATGCAGGCCGGCGGCCAGCAGGGCGGCGGTCAGGCTGCGGCCGCCGCCGCCATTCAATCCGCCGATGAGATGCATCTGGACGGTCATTGCAGTCGCCGTCCGTTACGCCGCACGGCCATAGGAGGGCCGAGGGGCGTTTGCCGGCTCAGGCTCCGCCTCGCAGGCGGCGCGCAGCCGCGCGGTGGCGCGGGACAGGCGTGAGTAGACGGTACCAAGCGGCAGATCCAGCTGCGCGGCGATCGCGTCTTGCGGCAGACCATCGACGCGGGCCAGCCAGATGATCCGCTGATCGACGGCGGGCAGCTTGCGCAGCGCGGTGATCACGTCGTCGAGGTGAAGCGGCTGCTCCTGGGTGGCCGCCACCGGAAACTCCATGAATTCCGTATCGCCTTCCGCGGTATCATCCAGCCCGGACAGCGGAACGGAGGTGCGGACATGGGCGCGGCGACGCGCATTACGGATGTGACCGTCGAGAATAGCGAGCAGCCAACCAGCAAGGTTGTCGTCTTCAAAACGGTGTCCAATCTGCATTGCCGTCACGAACGTATCCTGTACAAAATCCTCGGGCGTTCCGATCTCGGTGCGGCGGCCGATCAGGAACGCGGCCTGGCGGCGTAAGGCAGGGCGCAGCGCGACAATACGGTTGATGAAATCGGGGGCAGCCTGAGCGGGGCCACTCGGATCGAGGCAGGTCGAAACGCGGGCAGTGGAAACACGAGCAGTCTTGGCAACCATCACAAACTCCTTACCGGCGGCGATGGCAACCTGGCAGGATCCAGACGGCTTGTCTAGGATCTAATTCCTAAAATTGTGAACCGCCCCCTCACGCGTCAGGGCCGGTCAACATTCGGTCGAAAGTCGGCGGGGCAGGCTGCATTGATCCGGACACGAGGCAGACCCTCAGCGATTATTCCGGATCGCCTGATGGATGTCTTCGATCGGTCGAAATCCGGCTTTCGGAAAGCGAAATCCGAACCTGCGGAGGCGATTCAGTCGCTAACGCCGTTTGACGGAGTAACGGGGGCGAACAAGTTCCACGGCCTTCGGATCAATCGTCGTTGCCCTGATGCAGATGTGGTTTGCGCTGGAAGTGCCAGCCGTCCTCGTAACGGGCGATCAACTGATCGATGCGGCGGCGGGCGGCATCCCGCTCGAAACCTTGCTGGACCAACCGCTTCACGACGGTCTCGGCCCACTTGCCGAGATCGCCGTCGCGACCAACCCTCAGCAGCTTGTTAATGATCCAATACAACGCCACCCGCGCGACGTCGTCCCGGCTCGGTTTGCGCAGCTTCTTTTGCTGCTGACGATAGCGACGCTGCTGTGCGGCCGCATGGGTGCGTCGTCGCGGACTTGTTGGTCTGCTCATAATGCCCTCTCTGATGTGCCGATGATGCCGTCATCATCGCGCGCTTCGAGCATGCGGCGCCCGCCTGCAAGGAACAAAGCGCCGCTGATGATGCCATCCGGCGACATCGATTTTATCTGCGGCGTGGCAACGACACCGGAAGGCGGAAATGCTCCCGGGTCGTCTCGCGACCTCCTGCGTCCGGAAATGCGATTCAATCGGCAACGCCGTTATCACGGCAACGGCGTTGCATGTTGCAACGCCTGCAGCGGAGACCGTCGACCGGGAGGAACGTGACGTCATCGCGCGTCGCGGCCCGTGTCGCTGCGCACGTCCATCAGATCTGCCGACAAGGCCTTGCGATCACAACATCGTCGCTGCCGTAACGGCGGGATCCACTGAATCGGAAATATCGAACTCTGCAACGGCACTACCAAACTTTGAATCGCCTGCATGAAATTCTGCAACGTCATTCTCGAAACCTGAATCGAAAATGCGCAACTGCTATTGTGTTCCGGGCAACCTCCTACACTGTCCCCGCGAGGCGCTTGCCGCTGTCGGAAACACCAAACCCCTCTTAATACGGTAAGAAGCATGTCGATCACGGGAGGGCGTCCGACAGCCAATTCAAGCTGAGGCTACGGCCCCGCCAAACTTTATAAGGCAGCGTTACTGCTACGTCGGGCGGCGACCCATCGATCGGCGATCGCGGAATCAAGGTTGCACGGCTTGAGGCTGCGACGTCCCATTGAGGTCGCGATTGCATCACAGATCCAAATTCGAACAAACTCCTCGGCAGTCGACAGGCTTTGCTCGATGCCGCACAGGCTAACGAGGTTTAGGGAGACGGTGGACGTCGGCCCCTTGATCTGGAAGTCCGCCGCTGGCTGGATTGGACTGGTCAGCTTTGGGAGGATGCCCGCATAGTCGGGAAACAGCATCTCTCACGTCGGGCCAATAGCGGGCCATTTGACGGCGGTTGATGCGACCAGCGAGATCCATGGTAAGGTAGACACCGAGGCTACGGTCGAAACGCCCGTAAACTTTGGTCGCGCTCCGTTGCTCTTATGGGGACAGGTGGCGACTGCGACTTGGAGGACGACCAGACCTGTCCATAAACAGGAGATTCTCATGCTCCCCTTCATCGCCCGCATCGTCGAGAATGTTCTCGGGGAGAATGGACAGACGTCCGAGGTCTGCCAAACCATGGTCGAGTTGGAAGCTAGGAACGCTCGCGAGGCCGATCAGAAGGCCAAGGCGGTTTTGCGAGATCCACGCCACGCATGACTGGTCTCTCCATGCGGATCGCCTGAACGTCGATCCGGCCGATTTCCCATCGTAATCCCGCTTGGCGAAAGCTACAGGAACGTGCGCCGTCCGAGGCTGTTTCCAAGGTGGGTGAATTTGGAGTCCAGGTATGGCGAAGGCATTCACACGCTCATCGCTTGTTGCGCGATCACTATGATCCGACCGTCGGTCGCGGCCGATGCCATGAACGGCAAGGACATCGCAAAGCGCTGGTGCGCGAGTTGCCATCTGGTGGAGAACGGGCAGACCAGCGGCACCGATCAAGCGCCGCCATTTTCACCTATCTTGCAAGGATGCCGGACTTCGACCAGAACAAGCTTGCGTTTCTGCTGCTGCTTCCTCGTCCAAATATGCCGAACCTGTCGCTGAACCGAGCAGAGGTCGCGGACCTGACGGACTACACGGGGACTACCGGCACGTCGGGGTACGCGCCCGGACAAAAAATGCAGAAGAAGGGTTCCGTGAAAGGGACAACCGGTGCATCAGGCTATGCGCCCGGTCACGCCGATGACACGAAATCCGGGACGAAGTCGCGATAAGAGTTTTAGCGCCGCAGCGGGCCTCAGCCTGATGCGCTGAGGCCTTTTTCTTGGCCGCGACAAAGCACACTGTGTTTAATTGGGAGTGCGCAAAATCCTTCGTCGCTGGAAAATGTTCACATCTTTTTGGCCCAGTCGTCTCCGGACATTGCACCGGATCATAGGCGTACGGATCGCAACACGCATCGTCCAGCAGGTAGGGAAATTGCATGTGCGTATAAGGGCACTCGGTGAGCACTTGGACATGCAGCTTGATGGATCATCGATCGGCGGCGGCGTTGATACAGGTCAACCGGAAAGGGAATCTTTCAGCTACAAAGTGCTCCATCGTGACACTTGCCTATCGCCCGCCGAAAGTCGGGTTTCTCGGGGTTGCGATTGCCGTTTAGGACGACTCGCGCTTTGATGGACAGATGAGACCCGATCCTGCTCCGGTCCGCTTTCTTGGATTGCATCCGTTTCGGGCCATTCCGGCTGCGATCCTGACTTCGCGCGGTAAGATACGAACGCGCAAGCGGCCGGGGAATTGGGGTCAACGGTATCAACCCGGCGGGCCTGCTTTGTGGATTGACTGGGGCCTCGTGTCGGTCGGCCTTCACTGCATCGCGGGCGGCTGCGGACACTATGCGCAAGTTCGGCTTGTCGATTTTCCGCAGGATCGAACGTGGTCCGAAATTGGTCCGCGCCTGACTTGCGAGGCATGCGGAGCGGTCGGATCGGTCAATATCGAGCCGCATTGGCACACTAGGTCAAAGCAATGGCGATTACGACCCTCCTCCGAACTCGGATCAGCGCTCGCTCATCTTCGCAAGCACGATCTCGACACCGCTGCGGTCGAACTCCTGCTTTCTCGGAAACGAGGGCAACTGGAAGGGCTTGGCATATCCGGAACGCGGAAAGTTCCCGATCGCCGTTCCGGAAGACGAAGATCTAGTGAAAGCCGTCGAGAAATTTTTCGATCGCGAACTGGCAGGATGCAATTACGCAGATTTCGATCCGTGCGTCGTGTTCTTCTTCACGATGACGACGAGGCAAGCTTAATTTCCCAAGCTCTTGCCACTGGTGGGAAGCAAATTTAACAGGCTCTTACGTCTCCTCTCTGTCGTGAATCGCAGCATCGGTGCTGAAAGCTTCCAGGCCCCTATGCCCGAAAGCTCTTAAGCGCGAATGAGTCGGGTGCCCTAACAGATCGTTGACGATCGCGCTTCGAGTTGTTTGACGGTATTCCCGCGATAGGTGCCCTCGCGCGTGAACGTGCCGACATTTGCCTCAAGAACGACCGTTTCGTTGCACGGCCGTCCGCGCCATTCGGTCGCGCGCCAACGATAGCTGCCGTGGTCGATCACCTCGCTGGGACCGAGAACGCCGTCGGGTTGATAGCAAGACGCGGGATCGGAAACCTGCGTTTCACCATGGATCCGAAATCCGTAACGCGAGCCCGCCGTTGCCGCGGTCACCGTCGCGGTAAACCATCCATCGTCCAATCGCCGCATCTCGTGAGGCGCGTCCAGAATCACATCGACGCGCTTCGCGGCTGGTGCCCACAACCGAAAGGTTACGCCGTCGCATACGAGCGCGGCACCGAATTTCGCGGGGATCATGAAGCTCTCGGCGAGTGGGGTGCGGGCTCTGTCGTTACAGATCCCTGAATGAGGACCAATGCTCTGATCGGCCGATGGTTCCCGTGCATGGATCGCAGCCCATGGACCGTTTCGGAACGCTCGCTTTCCAGAAACGTTCGAAACAGGTGTACCGGAGCCGCCCGTGTCAGTCCAAGGGAGGGACGCAATGCGTAGCGTAGGTGATTTTGTCGTTGAGAGGCTTTCATCGTGGAAAGTCGACACGGTTTTCGGCTATCCGGGAGATGGTATCAACGGCGTGTTCGGCGCGCTGAACCGCTCGGCCGGACTCATCGAGTTCATTCAGGCGCGCCACGAGGAGATGGCGGCGTTCATGGCCTCCGCTTACGCCAAGTTCAGCGGACGGCTCGGCGTGTGCATCGCGACGTCGGGGCCGGGCGCCTCGCATCTGGTGACCGGACTGTACGACGCGCTGCTCGATCATCAGCCGGTGTTGGCCATCGTCGGTCAGCAGGCGCGCAACGCCCTTGGCGGACACTATCAGCAGGAGCTGGATCTGGTCTCGATGTTGAAGGATGTCGCGGGCGCTTATGTCCAACAGGCGTCGTCACCGGCCCAGGTTCGGCATCTCATCGATCGGGCGATCCGGATCGCGCTGGCGCGGCGTACCGTCACCGCCGTCATCTTGCCGAACGATTTGCAGGAGGAGAGCTACGAGGACCCGCCGCGCCTACACGGAACGCTGCATTCGGGCGTCGGGTTCGCGGCGCCGCGCATGGTGCCGCACGACGACGATCTCGCGCGCGCCGCCGATGTCCTCAATGCAGGGAAAAAGATCGCGATCCTCGTCGGCGCCGGCGCGTTGGGGGCCGCGGAGGAAGTGGTTGCGGCCGCCGACCGGCTGTCCGCGGGTTGCGCCAAGGCGCTGCTCGGCAAGGCGGTGCTGCCCGACGATCTGCCCTGGGTGACCGGATCGATCGGCCTTCTCGGCACGCGACCGAGCTACGACATGATGATGGGCTGCGATACGTTGCTGATGATCGGATCCGGCTTTCCCTATTCGGAGTTTCTGCCGGCGGAAGGGCAGGTGCGCGGCGTCCAGATCGATGTCGATCCGGCCATGCTGTCGCTGCGCTATCCCATGGACGTGAACCTGTGCGGCGATGCCGCAGAAACCCTCCGATTGTTGCTGCCGAAACTGGAGCAGAAGCCGCATGGCGACTGGCGCAAGACGATCGAGAACAATATGCGGGAATGGTGGGATGTCCTTGCGGATCGCGCCCATCAACCGGCCGCTCCGGTCAACCCCCAGCGCGTCACTTGGGAGTTGTCGCCCCGCCTGCCGGATGATGCGATCGTGACCAGCGACTCCGGTTCGTGCGCCAACTGGTATGCGCGCGACCTGAAGATGCGCGCGGGCATGATGGCGTCGCTCTCCGGCGGCCTTGCCTCGATGGGCGCCGCCGTGCCCTACGCGATCGCCGCGAAGTTCGTGCATTCGGCGCGACCGGTGATTGCGCTCGTCGGAGACGGTGCGATGCAGATGAACAACATGGCGGAACTGATCACGGTCGCGAAGTACTGGCGCTCCTGGCAGGATCCGCGCTGGATCGTCTGCGTTTTCAACAACGAGGACCTCAATCAGGTCACTTGGGAGCAGCGGGTGCTGGAAGGCGATCCGAAGTTCGAATCCTCGCAAAAGATTCCCGACGTGTCGTACCATCGCTTCGCCGAACTGATTGGCTTGCGCGGCATTTTCGTGGACGATCCGGAACGGATGGGTCCGGCTTGGGACGAGGCGTTGGCGAGCAACGTTCCGGTCGTGCTCGAGGTGAAGACCGATCCGGAAGTCCCGCCGTTACCGCCGCACATCACGATGCAGCAGGCGCGCAACTTCAGTCTCGCCTTGCTGAAGGGCGATCCGAACGAGCGCAGGACGTTCTCCGGCGCGGTGCGGCAGGCATTGGCATCCGTACTGCCGTCGGAAAAATGAGGAGCCGCGCGGAGGGAGCGATGCGACGGCCATTCGACGTTCGCGGGACAGCCCGCGCGGGCTTGCTGGCGCTTCCTTTGATCTGCACGTCGACTATTTCGGCGGAAGCTGCGTTGTTGAGCAAGGATCTCGCCGGCGTGGCGGCGTCGCCGAAGCCGGGCGTGCGCCTGCCGCTGGACATTTTGCTGAAGGATGGCGAGACGTCCGCGGCACTCGGCCAATGGCTCAAAGGAAAGCCCGGCGTGTGGATCGTCGCAGACTTCACCTGCCGTTCGCTCTGCAGTCCGCTTCTGCGAACCATGACCGACGTGCTCGGCAAAACCGGGCTCGTGCCGGGGAAGGATTTCAACGTGCGCGTGCTCGGACTCGATCCGAAAGACAGCGCGGCCGACGCGGCGGCTATGAAATCGGCACAAGTCGGAACCTCCGGTCCGATCGCGGAGCACACACGCATGCTGCGCGGAACCGCCGCGGACATCGGGAGGGTCACAGCGGCGTTCGGATTCATCTCCGTCTACGATCCGGCGCTCGACCAATATGCCCATCCGGCAGCCGTATTCACGGTGACGGCCGATGGCCGCGTCAGCCACGCGCTGTCGGGTCTCGCGCTTGATCCTGCCGACCTGAGGCTTGCGATCGTCGAGGCAGGCGGCGGCCGGATCGGGAGCGTCGTCGATCGGGTGCGTCTGCTATGCTACGGCTTCGATCCCAGCCATGGGTTCTACAATCTGGCGATCGGGCGCGCGCTCTCGATCGGCGGCGGCGTCACGGTCGCGCTGCTGGCGGGATTTCTGGGATTCATGTTCAGGCGCGAGCGGCGGGCGCATTGAGATATCCGTCTGCGTCGCTAAATTTTCGCGCAACCACGAGGACAAATGCGCTCGCTATGAACAG
>JGI26532J50257_10000066_pt1 | contig 80601 bp, 71 predicted proteins | sample ThiBiot_500_plan_FD_50257 | JGI IMG/M metagenome (IMG submission 50257) | reverse complement strand
TGCAGTACCGCAAGACTCAATCGTGTCATTCTCCGTGTCCAGAACAAGGAATTTCGCTTCTTTATCGATACGGCTAAGGAAATCCTTCGCTTCTTTCTTCGCATCTTCCACAGAGACAAAATGACCGTAGGCATAATGTCCGAATGGAATACCGTACTTTTTACAGTTGGCTACGTGGTTTTTATATTCCCGGTCAATCGTTTTGGAACCGTACTGCACACGAATAATCACCAAGGCTAGTTCTTTCGCCGCTTCTTTCCAGTTGATGTTGATAGACGGTTGGTGATGAGATAAATCGATGATCATTTTACTCACTACTCCCCAGCTCCCTTATCCTTATCGAATTCCTTAAGTTTCTCACCGACTTGTTCAGGTAACTCCACACCAATAGCTTTCAGGTTTTCTACAATGCTACCACCCTCTTTATAGATGAATAGAGCAACCGTAAACCCTGTTAAGTAGAAGTTGAGTCCTAAAACGATATCTAAAGCTAAGACAAATACGATTCCCACAAGCTCCCCAATCCATCGAATCAGACCGTCACGCATTACACGTGATTTATAAGGTGAAACACCTTTCCATGTTTTGAGTAAGCCTGAAACAAAGTCGAGCACCTTGACCAAAAAGTAAAATAACAACATCGTTCTAATTAATTGTGGAAGTAATTGAATCACATGAAATTCCATCTCACACCGCCCTTTTTACATAATTAAAAAGAGCCCTCGAAAGGACTCTTCGTTTTGTCGCATTTGTTTCCGATTGTTCATCTAGTTGTATAGTCTTAAAACTCCATATCCGTAGTTATTTACAACTTTCACTTTAATTCCCTTAGCTGATACAAATTCACTTTGGATAGTGGTGTTTGCATGAACATCTAATTGCTCAATCTTTTTTCCTGCCATATAACTTGGTAATTCAATGATTTTATTAATGCTCTTATGGTAATCAAATGCAAGATAGATATCTTCTCCCACCCAATACCAATACAAGCATGTAGCATCTGCATCAATTGTTTTCAATGGCACTCTAAACGCAACTGCTTCTTGGTAATCTCCTAAAGTAGCAGTACCGCCTACTTTAACGTGTGGATACATCTTCTTTGAAGAACCAGCAAAGTTGCCTGCACTTGAGTTGTTCTGACGAATAGAAGGTTTTGCTACACCGAATTGCGTATTGTATCCTAATGCCATTCCTTTGCTATAATCATCGTTAAATTGATGATAACGATAAGGTGGCTTTGTCCCATCTAACCATGTAGCTTTAGCAAATTCTAGTGTATTTGTTCCTTGTGTCACAACCGTTCCCATATCTTTACCGTCAACAATTCCAACACCTGGCACATAAGCCTTTGTTCCAACAGTCACAGATTGAACAATACCGTAAAAGCTTATGTTGGTTTGTTTCAAGAACTCGTACCCTGTCTTAACTGTTAAACTCCCATTCCTGCCATGACTAAATATATTTGTAACTGTCACCCATCCCGGTATAGTGTTATCCGATAGATTTGCTTTTGTTCCGATATGGTCTTTAAGGTACTGTTGAACGCTAGGAATGTCTAGGATGTTGTAAGTTTCGATTATGTCGAACTTATCCCCGTAGAAAGTACCATCTTCCGTAATCTCTTTCCCATCTAATACAAATTTAACACTTTTATTATTCGTGTTAGGAAACAACTGATCCTTAACGGTAGAAGCAAAAGTTATATCTGTAAGATTTGTTGCTCCACTAACATGAGTTAACGTTCCTGAAAAAGATGCTGCACTTGTATAATGAGTTGGTAAGGTTGGGTTGCCAGTGTAATCGGAGAATATTTTAAGTTTATTAGCATCGACAATATCAACAATAATGAACCTTTTTGTCCCACCAGTTAAGTTCCACACACTACCAATATCGGCATTAGTCTTACCGTGAGCAGTTGCCGTTAGTGTAATTAAATCAAAGTACCCATGATTCGCACCCATATACGATTCATTGATGTAAAGAGGTGTTATATCGTCGCCAGAGTTTTTATATAAGTCACCTGCAATTACGTTGTGTGGAGTATTTATGTCACAAGTATAAATACCTTCTAGGTTAAGACCTAGATTCATATTTGCCTTTGGATATTTCCACAGGTGATAAAGGTCTTTAGTTTCCGAAAAATTTACTCTCCCGGTAATATCAGAGCCTTTCTTTAATACGACAATATGGTTGTTTTGTAATTGCTTAAATTGATCAGGTAACGCATCTTCTCTGATTTTATAATTCTCCCACCCAAAAGTAGTATATTGAGTTCTAAGTGTACCTTCTTCCACTTGAGCAGAATCTATCAATTCGTTAAATTGTGCAGTTGTATGTGTCCAGTACGAACCACTATGCATATGCCATGCCATAAACTTTATATTCGGATCAATAATTGTGATTACTGAAACATAATACCCTTCTGAATCAACTGATTTATTAGTTCTCGTTACTTTTCCATCTGGACTTACCCACGAACCATACGCTCCTCCTGCACCTTCTACGATTGCACAAACTGCACCCGTATTAAAATTAGGAGCAGAAACTGTACCGTCATAAAAGAACACAGCCCCAATAGACCGCAGTTTTTGTGAAATAACATATGTTTTTCCAGATACGACTGGTACTAATCCCGAATATATGGCATCTGCATAGGGACTTAGAGTTGTATTTGGAGTGTATCCTACAAGTTTTCCATCTAAAGCGTTTAACTTGTTGTATTCATTCCAAGACTTATCAATGTTTAAGGTTTGTCTTAGATTTGCAGATAATTTGTCTGGTGTCACTGAATCATTCTGTGGAATTGAGAGAACATTAACCGTTGTTCCGCCTGTTATTGCAGAAATCACAGTATCTGACATATCTTCCATAGCAAGTTTTTCAGATTTTAAACGAGTTTCTGATTTTGACGCTTTATCTGCCAATTGTTCATCAACATCTATCAGTTTATCGCGCAAAACAGGGAACCCTAATCGAGCATCTTGTACTTCACTCGGTGAAGGATTCGCTATAATTAAATCATCCACACGCTTTTTCTGCGCTTGGATATCTGCATCCACATCGTTAAAGTTATCGTTCAAATTGTTTCTAAATACTCGGTCCAAAAATGAACCTAATACACGATATTTCCCCATGTTTTACCTCCTTTACAAAGTGTAGAATCGGAAGGCAAAGGAAATAGTAAAGCTTCCGGTTGCACCTGTTATCGTAAAATTGTTGTATCCTGGTGCCAAACTAATTAACTTTTTGTTAGTATCTGAGAACACTGATAAGCCATTTTTCAATGAACGTACACCCGTGAGTAGTAAAGTATCTCCAGATGCTGTTGTCTTCGTATACTGCCACACATCACCTGTAGTGGTGTTTGTGATTGTTAGGTTACTCGATGCACCTTTGAAGGTGATTTCTAATGGCATTTCACGAGGGTTAATGGTTACACCGTCAGCTGCATTGTAGATTTGAAAACTCGTAGTGCTGTGTGTGTACATAGTCTCATCTAGTGTTAACCCTTGCCCTGTTTGCCATAGTTCAGCATCGAAGGTTAAAGGATCTAGTGTGGTACCGATGGATTCTGCAAATGAAGAAGGAGAAATAAAATTCGTATTAAACTTTCCTCTGTTTGCGATTAATTGATCAGGTGAAAACCCTTCGGACTTTACCAGCCAACGTTTACCTGGTTCCCTGCTATCAATTAAATAAAAAGCTTCCCTAGAATCAAGCATACGGAAAATTTCATTTCGTAACAAAGGAAAGTCTAAAAAGTCAGCTGCTACAAATTCGAAATCTCCATAAAGCTTTCTCTCTCCGTATTCCGTACCTTGATCAATTAAACCATCTCTACCTTCAATTTCTTCCCAATAAAAACGAGGTGAAGGTGAATCCACTTTGAAATAGTTTACGGTTATATCATGTTCGCTTAGTTTATATTGAGTCCCATTTAATCTTTCAATAGTGATATCCATTATTTCACCCCACTTAACCGCAATTCAGCGTTAAAGTTATTTCCTTGAAGTAAATCAATGTAGGAGATAATAAGTCTTGTAAATTCATAACCATCAATGTATAGAGGAATTTCCACATTACCCGATGGCATCATAACTTGCCTACTTTGTGTTTCTTCTCTAACAATCTTTCTAAGATCATCAAGTGCTCCAACAAATTCAGGACGTTTTTCCCCAACCCCAATGATTTGTGGACCATAGAAAACTCCACCTTTGTCGTACCAATCCACAGATAACTTTGGTAATCCGTTCTTAATCCAATCTTTAGGGTTTAGCGAGAAATTACTAACTGAGAAATGAGGTAACTTTATTTTTGTACTGAAGTTAGAAAGGGCTGCTTTAATGTCGTCTACAAAACCAAGTACCTTTTCTTTGGCTGTTTTGATTGGAGACATGATTTTATCTCCGATCTTTCCGAAGATTCTTGCTGCATCATCCAGCATTCCATTAAAGAAGCCGGTTGTTGAAGTCCACATGCCTTTTATAGAGCTACCAACATTAGAAACGAATGTTTTTACTCCTCCAAGGATTCTACCTACGAACAACAGATTCATAAGGTTCCAGACAAACTCAATCGCACCTAAGAATAATTGTTTGATACCTTCCCACATTTTTGAGAAATCACCTGTGAAAAGACCTGCGAAAATCTTAATCAAGCCCATAATAATGTCTAAAGCGCCTGAAATAACACCTTTGATATTGCCCCAAATCATTTGAATAATGAATAATAAAACTGGTGCAATAGCGTTAAAAATTGAAGCGATTACTGACCACATGTTTTGAACGGCTGCAATGATTTGTGCTCCATTTTCATCCCAGAACGCTTTTAATTCAGCTAATGTAGATTTGATAAATCCAACAGCATCATTAAAAATTGGAAGGGCAATTTCTTTTATCGTATTGAATATCCGTAGGAAACTCTCTCCTACATTTCCTTCCCCAGAAAACAGTGTTTTTACCGTTTCAATGTAGCCAGAAACAAAACCACTCACATTTTCTTTTATACCGTTAAAAACCTCTATTATCTGGTCTTTATTCGATACAAAAACGCTTTTAACTTGTTCGAACGCTCCGTTGATCGTATTAAAGGCTGTTACTAAGAAGTTATAAGTATCTTCTGGAAGTATTTCTTTAAATGCTCCCTTTAGTCCATCCGCCTTTAATCCTGATTGGAATTTTTCTAATACCGGCAAAGCGACTTCGAGAGAACTTTTAAGCTTATCAAAGAGTGGTTTGGTTAGTTCCCCTGAAATCATCTTAAGATTATCTTTTAATGTAGACATCAATCCATTAAATGTCTGAGATTTCTTTTGCATTGCTCCGCCAAAGTTTTTCTCCATCTGTTCAAACATTAATGGGAGTACATCATCAGCTAAAAGTTTACCTTGTTGAGATAGGTTCATTACTTCTTGCTTGGTAATACCCATTCCTTCAGCAAGAAGTCCCCAACCATCAATACCGCGTTCACCTAGCTGCATCATTTCTTCAGCTTGTACTTTTCCTTTAGTTGCAATCTGTGATAATGCCCAACCTACACCTTCAAGTTCCTCTTGTCCTTTACCGGCATAGGAAACCGCATCACCTAAAGCTACTAACCGTTCTTTAAGTTGATCTCCGCCCATTCCTGCTAGTTCTAGTTGTCTCGCGACTTTATCTAGACCTTCAAACTCGAAAGGTGTTTTTGCTCCAAGTTGTTGTAACATTTCTTGTGTTTCGATTGCTTTTTGTTGGCTTTTTAATAGACCTTCCCATGCTATCAGTGAGTCTTCTAGTAAAGCATTATAAGAAACTCCAACTTTGCCTGTGATGCCAGCCAATGTAACTAAAGCAGTGCCGGCCGCAGCTGCACCAGCTGCAATTGCTCCCATAGCCATAGAAGCAGACCTTTGTACACCACCCATTGCAGAAGCTACAGCCTTGCTTGCTTTATCTTTCGCTGAGAGTATGATCTCGACAGTGTTTTTTGCTGCCAATTACCTCACCCCCTTCTGTTGTTTCGCTTGATATTCGTTCATAATCCCTTGAATAAGTTCAAATGCTTCAGTGTAAATAGCTGGTTGATCCATATAACCACCTTCAAAGGGTAGACAATGAAACTCCTTACACATCACGAACAGTTTTAAGTATTCATTAGAAAAAGAGCCGCCTCCCATCATTCGGGAAACGGCTGTAATTAGTTTTTTTCCTCACCTGGAGATAACTTGTTCATCTCCTGGACTTTCTGCATTAATATATCGAATATTTCTTCATCAAGCTCTTGAACAGTTTCTTCATTGATTGGAGTATCGGTATCACTCCATGTCTTAACGGCTTTTGATAAAAGAAAATATTCTGCTTGGTGGGTTTTATTTAGGATAGATTCTAGATCGATGTTTGTAGGAATTTCTTCTTCTTTTGCATTCTTTAATTGTTCAGCGTTTACGTCTCCTAAATCTTTTAACAAGCTACTCATCATAGCTTGATACTGATTCTTGGCACCTTTTGAGAGGAGTTTAAGCTCTGCCCATCCACCAACAAACTCCACTTTCTCTGTTTTACTTGAAAAAGCCATAAAAACCCTCCTAATAGCTAGCTTTAGAGTTTACTAATGTAATCTTCATTCCGAATAAACTTGCTGGATCATACTTTGCGGAACCAGATACCTGAGCCGTTACTGCTCCTGTCCCACCCACATTAATTGGGAATGAACCAAAACGAAGCTTCGGAACGTCTATAGTTAGCTTGTAATTATGTTCACCGCTAATAACTGCACCGGTTAATTCAACCTTTGCTGGTATCTCATTTTGTGCTCTAAATTTGTTGTACTCAGTTAAGTCCTTAAGCTCTAATGTGAATGAAATAGGGAACGTTCTAGGACCGTTTCTAAGAACACGTGACACTTCTCTAGTGCCATCAAGGGTAGCTCTAGCTTCTAGATTATTATTTACACCAAATTCAATTGTGGAAAGGTCTGTGTTGGCTACACCATCGATAGTTATTGCAGATTGATTCCACATGAATGGTTTAGTTGCTTCTAAGCTAGGTGTAGTCTTCGAAATTAAAGCTAAACTCTTAGCAATAATTGCAGCTGTAACTTGCATAATTTTAGTGTCGGTTCCGAATGAAAAGGTTAAGTCATTAATTACTGAACCTGCATATTGCCAAGCTTGAGCGAAATCACGATGAACTTCATAAGTGTAAGGAGGCAATGCACAAACAGCTGAGAAGTTGTCTTGTGCTGGTGTGAATACGTGTTGATATACTCCTGTAGCTAACAGTGTGGTTGTTGGTGCTCCAAATGCAGAGCGTAATAAGTGTCCAACTGAGTTTGGATAAACATCTGCTGAGATATCGCCTGCGATATTGTGCAAGCCTTCATGTGATTCTGCTTCATCCACAATACCCATAATGTTTTCAGAAACTACTTGTTCAATTTCCTCATTTAAACTCTCAGAAGCAAAACGGATATAATCCTCGGCTGCTACCGCTGTACCGTAAGTTGTTTCTTTTCCTAAACCAACATGAGCTCTAACTCCAAACGGCATTACTCATCACCATCTTTCTCTGTTTTCTCACGAAAAAGCCCGGTTTCCAGAAGAGATTTATCAAAATCTACTTCGTCACCGGGCTTGTACACTCCAAAGTTAGGAATTATCTTTTCATATTCACCTGTAAAAATTAATTTCTTCTTTTTGGCCATGTAAGGATCCACTCCTTAATATTCTTCTGTTGTGGCTGTTAATGTTAATTCTGCTATCATCATCGGGTTGTTTTGGTCTAATAAAACAAGTATTTCTCCACTTGATACGTTGTGGTAAAGACAACTTCCACCTAAATCGTAATCACTTCTTAGCTGTTTTATGGTATTTTCTATCATTGTACGTATTGTTAATTGAGGTGCTTTTATATCACTTGTACGCATCGGAATGTACAACCGAATTATCCATTCCCAATTCACATTCTTTCGCATAGTTGTTTGATCAGATTGTTCGAACCGATCAAAAAATATTGTTGCTGCAGGCAGATTCATTTTTTGAGGTTCATAATCATATGCCTCTTTAATATTTGGAACAGTTGCTAAAATCTCTTTGATTTTTTCACCCATTAAATTCAAATCAATCATTTGCTCAACACCTCGATCGCTTCTCGAACTCCTTGAGCAAACAAACTGTTTACTTGTCCTGAAGTTTGCATTTGGTTAAATGTTGTTTCTGTGAATTTATAAGCTTTAATACCAGGATGATTTACAGATTTAGCAAATATCGGTCTGTAATACCCACCTAACCTTAAATATTTATGTCCACTCTTTTTTTGGGGTTTTATAAGATGGGGATCTGTCCCACCTTCAAGAAAGTGAGCATACCATAATTTTGTTCCAATATAGGACTTTGTGTTTGTAGTAGAACCTCGAATACTTTTAGCTAAGGTTCCGCTTTTAACTAATCCTAACGAGCGAACTTTAGCTTTTATCTGCTTGCTACCTTCTCTAGTCACTCTTCTTAAGCCTAGTTTTATTGCAGTAGGGGCAATATCAGCGTGTTGTTCCATTAACTTTTTAAGGTCTGGACTAATTTCAATATCTACCTTTAAGTTCTGTAATAAATATGATTCACGTTCAATAGAGGCCATTACATCACCTTCTTATAAGGTTGTAAAAGCATTTTAACTTGTGCTGGAATAGAATCAGCTCTAAATACAAACCCTTCACCGAATGTGGTTGAGAAGTTAGCTACATCAGTATTAAAGAATGATTTAACAAACACTTTACAAGCTAGTTCAACATCAGATGGGACTTCATTTAAACCAGCTGTATAAATGACTCTGACATTCATAATTCCTTGTGGCCATACACCACTTCTAAACAACATTCCATTATTTTTTCTTACCTTGTATTCACTTGGAACAATAACTTGCTCGTCTACTTCCACAGACGATATGGAGGTGACAGGATAATTTTGAAGTAGGATAAACGTCTTCCCGGAGCCGTCATATTCCTCTTCGTAGGTTTCCGCTTCAAACTTCCTCTGACAGTGATTCTCTATGGCTGTTGAGCAAGCTTTGATTAATTCACTAAGCAAGGCATCGTCATTATTTTCATGCTCGATTTTCAAGTAAGTTTTTACCGCTGAAAGAGTAGTTAACACTATTCATCACTCTCTTTTTTAGCTTTTCCCCTTTTGGGTTTTGTTTCAATTTCCTTTTCTTCCTCTTCTTGTTCATTTGGCTCATAGGATTCTTCTTCGATTTCTTCCACATAACCAAAATTAACTAGAACCTCTCCAACCTCTTGTTTAACCTCAGCAACATCTTCCTTTTTTAGGTCGTATCCAATACCTACGCAATCAATAAGTGCTTTAACTTTCATCTTCTATTCTCCTTTCAATAAAAAAGAGGGAAAAAGCTTCCCCCTCTCCTTAAGAAATAGTGACTTGTCCGTATACAAATGCCTCAGCATCACGCATTTTAACTTCTTCGCGCTCAATTGCACGGAATAGAGTATTGTCTGTTTCAAATGCGTCCATGGCAACATCAGAAGCCATGATTTCAGTTGTTTCACGGTCAAACATTACAACTGCTTCTTTAAGATCACCAATGATGATTGGAGCCTTGACACCTACTGTAGTATCGTTAGCTAGGTCTTTATTTGAATAAACTTTAACAGGATATTTTCCAAACAATAACTTTTGTGTAGCAGAAGTTGGGTCCTTTTGTAATAGGTAGTTACCATCTGCATCTTTTTGCTTATCTAACCAGTTAAAACCATCTTGGTTAGTTACAACCACAGATGTTTCTTGGAAAGCAGGATCTAGTTGGACGTTTGTAATATCTTTAAGAGTATCAAAGCTCGTAATAGCAGTTTTTGCTTTCTCTGCTAATTTTGCAAAGATTAATTTGTTTCGAGTAACACGAGATTCGTCTCCAATCCAGCGTACTAGAATGCTTCTTAAAGCTTGGTCTGTGTCTTTTAATACTTCATTTGTCATTTTGAAGAATCCAGCATATTTTTTTACGGCAAAAGTTAATTGAGTGAACTGCGGAGTAGCTTTTTCAGGAATCGCACCGTTTTCAGGTACTTCCACAAATCCGGTTTGTTGTGCTCTAGCTTTAAATACTCGTGATCCAGTAGGCATAGATACTGGTTCAACAGTAATTAAGTTTTGTGCAGCATCCTTAGCCTGACGTAACTCATTAATTTCCGTTTGGATATCTTGTGGCACAGTATAACCACCATCTGCTGCACTTCCAACGCTCATAGCGTTTTTAAACTTTGTGCGAACAGCATTAATAAAGTTGCTAGTTTCATTGTTGTTTGGATTTGCAACTACAACTGGTTCTGGGTTTTGGGTAACTAAATTAGCCTTCTCTTCTTCTTCAATTTTGATTTGCATAGCAATCTTTGCCTGAAGTGTTTCAATTTGGTTATTGATATTTTGAATATCTTCCAACTTAGTATCTTCACTGTTTAATAGATTTTTAGCCTTATTTGTTAATTCCTCTAATTGTTGTTTCATCGCAACGCTTGCTAGCATATTTTTTGCCCTCCTAAGATATTAAATCGTAATTTTTGTTTTGCTAATTCCAACTCGTTATTTACTGTGTTTTCAACAATAGGATCCAGATTTGGTTGTTCAATGATTTTTTCTTTCATGTTGCGAATTTTATTGATAATGTCTGGAGAAATCATTCCTGACTCAAAACTCGCAACCAACCGATTACCATTTTCGAACAGAATCTCATCAACAAATCCCATTTCCTTTGCTTGCTGTGCATTTAACCATGTTTCTTTGTTCATAAGATCAAGAAGGGTTACTTGTGCCATACCTGTTTTGAGCATGTACGCGTTAGCGATTGATTTATTGAAGTTTTCTAGAACACTAGCTTCATGCTGCAATGTTCTATAATCACCTCTGGCACCACCCGAAACATTGTGAATCATAAGTTGTCCAGTTGGAGATATACGGATTTTGTCTCCTGCCATTGCAATGACACCCGCAGCACTAGCAGCTGTACCTACAATGTCAGTAGTTACATGACCTTTGTAATTTTTGAGAAGGTAATAAATCTCGCTACCCTCATCGACATATCCACCAGGACTATTGATTTGGACTTCAACATCTGATCCATCATTAGGTAGTTGACTCGCCACGTCCGATGAAGTTGTTGCATCGTATTCAAACCAGTCGTAAATCCACTTTTCATCTCTAGACACGATAGGACCTTTGATTTTAATTTGTTTTGCCACTAATTCTCACCTCCCTTCCCATATTGCTGCCCTACTTGTCCAACGGGAATATAGTTACCGTTTGTCATTAATACATCCCCACCTTCCTCAGCTGGCAAGTCAAGATAGCCTCTTGCTTCATTTGGAGTGTATATGGCATTGTTAACACCTTTGGCCAATGCTTCCATCTGTGACTTGATATCGGCTCTCAAAATGACGTTTACGTTGAACTTAAAGAAGTACCCTTGGTTAATAAGTTGAGAGCTTAATGTTTTATAAGTGATTTCTTCCTCATACTGCTTCAAGATGTACAAAAGAGTGTCAACATAAAAAGCCAAGTTCTGCGCCTCTGCTGATGCGTAACTTGACTTCTCATAATCATTTATTTGATTAGGTTTGATTCCGAATGCTGCAGCAATTTGTAAGGCTGAATATTTCTTAAGCTCGATAAACTGACTATCGGTAAGCTTAATATCCATTGGTACTATTCTCATACCAAGTGGCACAGGAATGATTTTCCCTGCATTCTTTGAACCGTTAGCAAACTCTTCAAATCCTTTAACTAGTCGCTCTTTTGCCCCTGCATCCAAGTCCCCTGTATATTCCAGGACTGCTTTACCTGTTAAACCATTTTTATAAAGGTTGTTCATGAACCTCTGACTTTCAAGGCTACCTTCCACAGTAGCAGAAAGAATTTCTTGAACCGGAATACCTGTAATCCCATCAAAGGTAGATGAAGTCTTAAAGTGCATAACCTCTTCATTTGAAAAAACATAGAGCCTACCTGTTTTAGGATCATTATATTGATACCAAATTTTATTCTTCTCTCCAAAGTATCCTGCATTATCAACTAAGATATTTACATTGCTACTTTGCATAATCCACATATCCTGTAAAGTTGGTCCTCTATAACGACACCAAACATAAGCATTCCCATAATGGTTTCGATTCATTTCAACCGTAGACCAAAAAACCGCACTGGTTGTATATGGATTCGGTCTAAGTTTAAGTATGTTATATGCTTCTGATTTATCGCTTTTTACAATTCCTTTATCTGTTGCTTGGTGCATCTTTAATGGAAGCTTTCCTAAACTTTCAGCAAGGATTTTCATACAAGCAAAATAAGTAGCCTCTGACAACTTGTCATAAGGTGTTTTCGGGTCAATCCCTAGATATTCGAGCAATTTGTTTACGTTCATACTAAGTGATACGGAATTACTATTCTTAAAAAAGAAGTTCTTTAGCCATTTGAACACGCTGTTTCTCACCTCCTTACCAGCCCATCATTTTGAGATAGTCTTCGGTTGTTTTATTTATGTCAATGGAGGAATCCAGCAACATTGTTCTTACGTGTGAGTTAATGGTTGCTGCAGCAGGGTCAATACGTTCGGTTGATTTAGATTTATCGAGCATAATATTTTCATTAGCATCCATTCTAGTTACAGCGTTTGCCATTGCTAATGTTAAGACCGGGCTTTCATCATGCTCTACATTACCTTGATATACTTGTTCTCTAAAATCTTTGGTTGCTGCACCAAGGGTAGCTATTCCCTGTCTAATTTCCACAACTACATAACCTTCATTCTCCATATCCTGCATAAACTGAGTAGCGTTCCAAGGATCCGCACATATCTCTTTAATTTTAAAGTCGAATGTTTTAGATTTCTCTTTGATAAAAGCTTTAATATATGAGTAATCAACAACCGCACCTGGAGTGGCTGTTATCCATTTTTGATGTGCCCATAATTGATAATGTGCTTTATCGGTTCTGGCCCTTTGCGATAACGTATCATCTGGCATAAAACTGTGATTCTTAATAAGGTACTTTCCGTCTTTTTTAATTTCAAAGTTTACGCTCGTTAAGTCGATTTTTGCTGATAAATCGATACCAACGTAAACTTCTTGTCCCCGGAATTCTTCCCAATTGATTTTCCTTCCGCACTTAGCCCACTTGGACATATCCATGTAACCGTTTGGTTTCTGGTCCACCCATCTATTCATCCTTTTGGTTAAAAATGACCGCATTTTTTCAGGGTTATCTAATGCTATTTTCAAGTCACTTCTAAGCTTTTTAATACCAGCTTCATACGTTGCTACAATTGGATTTGCTTTAATCCAAACGGATTCATCCTTAATGTCATCCTCTTCATCCAGCTCACAGATGATAATAAAGTACTCGTCATTATCTCTTGGATCATTAGGGTCTAATACTCCTGAGCAATACTTATATTCCTTATAGCATGGTCCATTAATGTTGAATCCGCTAGTTGTAATAATGAACATTAATGTGTTTTCACGTGCACCCATCCCTGAATCAATTACATCGTAGATTTCAGAAGTGTCGTGAGCATGGTATTCATCTACAATTCCTAAACTCGGGTTGGTACCATCACCTGTTTTCTTGGCTTCTTTAGACAAAGGAACAATGATTGAACCACTTTTAAGATGTGTAATCTTTCCATATGCTTCTTTAAACTTCCCTTTAAGCATTGGGCAGGCTTCTAGTTGTTTGTTGATGTCGTTGTAGACAAGACTGGACTGTTGCCTATCCCAACCAGCTATATAACACTCTTCTTGCTGATCGCTCAGAAAGGTAATGTAAGAAGCAACTATTGCAAGGAATTGTGATTTAGCATTCTTACGTGCAAGTTCGATAAACACTCTTAGAAAACGTCGTTTATTAGTGGCTTTATTCAAGAAACAAAAGATGTTAGCTCCCACAAATAACTGAAAGTCGGTTAGTTCAATGTATTGACCAGCTAACACACCCTTAAAGTGTTTAAACTGTTTAGCCCATTCGTAAAAGTCATACAGTTGATCAATGTCAAAATAAAAAGAGCACTCATCTTGCTGAGTCCTCTCAAGGTCTTTTAAAAATCGTTCACAAGCCCACTTGTGCTTTTTACAAGCTGGAATAGTTCCATCCAAAATGTCATTTACATATTGGAGGACTCTCTCACCAAGATTCATACACGATCACCAAACCGTTTTTCAGCTTCAGTTTCAGGTGTCTTTTCTTCAGGTTTAGGAATAACTAATTTACATCTTGAAGAGATCGTTAAGCCTAAATCACTCGCGTGTGCACGACAGGATTTTTTGGCTCTATCTGATTCTATAGAATATTTGGACCACAATTCTATATCAAATTCATCTAAGTCCTGGAGCTCTTCTTTTTTAGATTGTATGAACCTATAATCTTTGTAAGATTCAATATATAAGACTAAAGCATTTACATCTAGATTTGTCATTATTCCGATTTTAACTAGCTCATCAGCGATTTTTTTAAATTCCCTTTTCAATTCCTTAGGAAGGTAAGCCGGTGGTCGTACTTTATCACTTGGAGCTTGAATCTCTTTGGCCTTCCGTTCATCTATCTCAGCTTTAGTCAAATTCTTTTTTCCTTTGTAAAGCAATAAATCAACCGGTTGTCTTGGTCTTGCCATCGTTTTACCTCCTTTCTGGAAATTTCATTTAGGGAATTTTCTGCGAGGAAACCTGTGATGCGGTCTATAGAGAAAAGGGCAAAACTTTTCGAATACCCCCTACCCCTGTCCTAATTGTGTCTATTTGACAAACAATTTAACTTTTCGACACTTTTGTTACCGAATCCGCCGTCTTCTTTAACAGTTTTACTTGAATGACAGCTAGTACATAAGCTTTGCCAGTTAGATACTGACCAGAATAGATGCATGTCTCCTTTATGTGGAGTGATATGATCCACTACTGAAGCTACATCACCACACCTAACACAGATAGGATGCTTGGATAAGTATGCTTGTCTAGCTCTTCTCCACTTAGCTCCATACCCACGCTGTGCTGCTGTCCCTCTGTTCTGATCATACTGATTATTTAATTGTTTATGAGCTTCACAGTATCGTTCTCTAGTTAACTGTGAACACCCTTGTTTATTACATGGTTTTAATGGTTTACTTGGCATTCAATCAACTCCAAAATAAAAAGCACTCCACAAGGAATGCTTACTCTAACCCTAATCTCGTTTTAACTTCTGCCTTCGCATATTCTTTCAGTACTCCGAATGATACTTGCCCTATCTCTAATCCTTTGTTTTTGATTCCTGATTTTATTTTCTCCCAAACAGTATCATTTTTAATTGAATCTAAGAAGTCATGACCTGGCCAAGTTAAAGAATCTGCATACCAAAGAAGGTATTGGTCAATCCCTGAACTTCTTCCATTAACTAATCCATGCTCAACTAATAATTTCACATGATAAGATACCTCTTTAAAGTCGTGACCTTCTATATGCCACTCCCTTATCAATCTTTCTCCATCTGCATGTTCCTCTATATATAGAAGTACTTTTCTTATTAGCTCCATATCTCTTTTCATAACGATCTCTCCTTTCGCTTTATAATTCGTCGAAAAGGAGATTATTTCCTGCTATTCAACCCCATTCCTATCCCTATACATTCTCCAGTTATGTCCACAATAGAAAAGAAGGAAGGTAACGATACAACCAATATTAAATCCAATGATTAGTCCTTTAATCATGTTGGTTTCACCTACACGATCATATATCCGACAATCTTAACTGCTGGATTAGCTTTTAAATGAAAGTTATCATCATAAGCATTTAAGTAATATCCAAGTTTTTCTGGAATGTATTCAGTGTTAGTAATAGTTTCAATTGCTCCAGTAGGTAATTGAACAGCAACAGTTATTAATCTTGCACCATCTACTCCATGATTTAATTCATTAACAAATCGTCCTCTTACTTTGTTCATCTTCTTCTCATCGCTCCCTTCTCTCTTCTAAGTGTTTGCATATTCATCCCCATCAGTTCCTTTAGATCACGTTGAGATAGTTTCTCTTTCTTTTTAACTTTCACAGGTTGTTTTTGTTGTTCTTTCGTTTTATGTTCCTTTTTATTTCTAGCTGCTTTCCTCAGGTTGTTTAACTTCTGTATGTCTGCTCTGGTTAAGTGCTCGGAAAATAACATACAATCACCTGCTTCAAGTAATACTTACTTAAAAGGACTGTTATCGTTATACGAATTCAGTCTCTCTCAATGTACAACTTGGTACATGAGCAAAATAAAAAGGCGCTGCACCCTATTGGTAACAACGCCTTCTTTCAGTATTTTGTCGAAGAAATACTATAACCAACTACAAATCTGTTTTCCGCAGTTCGTAGTTTAATCACATTACTATCTTATCATGTATTTTTCCTAATAACCTGCCAACCTTCTGTCATTTATCTGCCTTTTGTCTGCCAGTAATATTACTTTCGTTCAAACTAGAAAAGTTACTAGATAATAAAATGAAAAAAAAAGACATAATACCAATTGGCATTACGTCTCTTTAGATAAGAAATATGTCCAAGTCATTACTTTTTAATGTACAGTAACTGTATGGCTATCGTTTGTATCATTTATTATAGTTACGTAATTTAACGATCTAAGTTGATCAACTAGTTCCGTCGTAAAATTTTTAGGACTAATTATTTTGAAGTTGTTTGGTTTTTCAAATCTTGAACTAACTTGAGTTAAATAAATATACTCGTTTACAATACTTAATAATGTATCTCTTAAATTTGGTTGTTCAAAAATAGGATTTATTGTTACTGTACCAAGGCTGTTAATCATCACTTCTAAGTCGTTTGATTCATATACAAGAAGGTCAGAGGAAGAGTAGACAATATGGGGAACTTTGTCTTCTAGTTCATCTAAAAAGTTATCAATAAAGTACTTATTTGTGTTAAATAAGACATTTATTTTACTCATTACTCTCACCCTTCTTTTCTAAGTCAATTAGTATTCTATTCATTGTACTAATTTTCCCTATAATTTTCACCTTATCCCCAAGGTCGTTTGCTTGAGTAAAATTATAATAGGACGTGGTTGTTTCCGCATGCATTGTCTTTACATTATTTATTCCATAGTAAAGTGGATTTCCCTGCATTTTACTATCATCTTCATTATATTTTATTACATCTTGTACACGCGTGTGAATATCGGCTAGCCCGTTTTCAATAAAACCATTGGAATAATCTTTAATCTGCCTGAGTATATCGTCAGCATTTCGGTAAAATTCTTTTTCCTCTTTCGCGCTCATCCTTTTAACGCCCCAAATCGTTTATTAATTTCTACCTCAACTGCTTTTAATAATCTTATAAGTTCTGGTTCACTATCCTGATATTTTTCAGGAGTAGTAATCCCTTCGCATTCTATGTATAGCTTATCTAATAATCCCTTAAGTTCCTTTGGAGCAAATGTGAGCATTACCGAATTATCCAAGATCACTCTTTTGATATTATTAAAGTCTATATCGTTATTTTTCAATTCTTTATTTTTAAGTTCTTTAACTAGAGGTATGTAAACAGATGGCAATAGCTGCTTTAATGCCAAATCGAACTTTATTTGTAATTGTGCGTTCCTTCGGTTCAGATAATAAATGACAAAAGTAACTGCCGCAGATATTATAGAACTTATTATTCCGATTGGTATCGCTAGCCCCCAAAATGTAATATTTTTTGATTCACCTTTAGTCGCTACATTTCCCGATTCACCACTCGGACCTACCTCAATTAATACATCCCCGTTATTTGAAGTATTAATTTTCACTGAACCTTCACTGATTTTTACCTTTACATCATCTGTATTAATTTCTGTGCTTCCATATGCATAGTATGAAGGAAATAGTAAAAAAGATAAGGTTAATAAAAATATAACTTTTCCCTTCATTATTTTACCTGGTTGCTCTCTTGACTAGCCTTGATACCTTGAAGCACTTCTTCTAATCTTGAATTAAATTCATCTGTAAACTTTTTATATTCACCAACAAGTTTCATGTCGATTTGATTATTTCCCCTATGTAGTTTTTGCTCAAAGTTATTCAACAACTGATTCATTAGGTTTAATCCTGAATTAAAGTCTAAGGAGGTCTTAAACGTACTAGAGTCATTATTAATCAAACTCATATTAACTTGGTTTGGTTGCATATCGTTAATTGAAAAGAATGTGTAATTTAAAAAATTCGGCATTGCTAGTGATTTTTCTGCATTTACAATGTACACGGAGCATACCTTTTTCAACAGTTCCAACCTTCTATAAGCAGTCATATTCTTTGATTTAAAACCCTCGAAGTTTACTTCCCCTTTCAAAAAGGAAAGAATTGGCATTGTATGAAATCCAAGGATTTGATGTAGTTGGACTTGATAAGTAATATAACTTGATACATTTTCTTCTTTTCCAGTTAATAATACGAAATTGTTGGTAGCCTGTTCTAAAAATTGAAGATTATTACCTTCCGAAAGAAACTTCAGTGCATCCTCGAAATCAGATAAAAATTTCTCAATTTGTTCCAAATTATTCACCTCATATTCTATTAATATAAATATACCATTTTTTTGAATATTATCTATACCGAATTACTCATATCTTATATTTTGTTTCATTCACACAAACGCTATAAGCCTTGATACACATAATTCAAATACACTTCTTAAAAATGAATGACACACTCACTTAATATGGTTAATTGATTAAAACAAAATAAAAAAAGCTCATCCTACTTAAATAGGAGAGCTTAGATTTTAAATCCTCTGATTGCTTTGTTTTGAATGTCTTCATCTATTCCAATGTATCTTAAAGTAAATGCTGGATCCGAATGGTTAAGTATCTTTTGTAGCAAGGCCACGTCTTTATATTTCATATACATGTGATAGCCGAATGTCTTTCTCATGGTATGTGTACCAATATCATCTAATCCCACATACTCAGCAGCCTCACGTAATATCTTATAAGCCATGCTTCGACCAATGGGTTTGTTTATACCCTTTCGGCTTAAAAAAAGATATTCATGGTCTTCCTTGCCCTCAACATACTTCTTTAATTCACTTTGTAATTGAGTAGTCATGTCAAAACGTCTCTTCTTACCTGTTTTTATTTCAATGATGTTAAAGTAAGAACGTTTCGTATCCTTTACCCTTAGTTGAAGAATATCTGATACTCTAAGTCCAGAATTAATTCCGGTCACAAATAACATGTAATTTCTTTCGCTTTTCTCTCTTAAAAACTTCTTTATTTCAAAGATCATATCTGGATCACGGATGGGTTGGACGAAGTTCATGAACCAACCACATCCTTTTCAACGTACTTTTCTACTTTCAAAGCAAAAGCTAAGTTGTAAAAGGCTCGAGCTTTTAAACGGTAATACTTACGTTCTGACATTCCCATTTGATTATATAGCTCATAGTCATACACTTCATCTTCAAGATACCTTTTTATAATTAGTTCTCTCTCTTTGTATCTTAATCGATTTATGGCTCTTGTTACCCACTCGATGTGTTTTTCTTTTGCTACCTCATAATCTATATTTCCAATTGCGATCTGTTCAGTCTGGGAGTGGAATTCATTTGAAAATGATGGAGGTACAAGAGAGTAAGTAGCTGTCATTTTTGGCATCTTATCTTCAGGAACCGAAAGCAAATAGATTCGATATTTCTCCAATGCTTTTTCAACAAGTGACTTGGTTTGCTCTCGGTCGATTTCTGGTAACGTAAAGAATAATTGACTCACCATATGACCCCTCCCAATGGTATAATATTAATAGGCTGAGCTGGGAGAAATCCTGGCTTTTTTTATTATCTCATGTACCGTTAACCTTTTAAATATCACTATTTTCTACGACTCCTTACCTCATAAGATAACCACGACAAAACAATTTTTATTATGTCTCCTAACGAATAACAAGCCCCACTTATTTCTGAAGAATTATATGAATAATCCTCTATTTCTCCTTTATACAGGTGTTCGGCTTTTCCGTTATAAAAAACACGTAGTGTTTGTCCATCTTCTCTATTGAATGTTAATCCCTTACCTGGTGATGTCGATTTTATTTGTTCTTCAATCCACCATTCTAAAGGAGGTACAAATTCAAATATCTCTAACTGTTGCAACCTACTACCCTCCTAACCTACATAACTAGATGTTTCTTGTGTTGTTCTCGTTTTCGCTCTTCGGTAATCCTTGCATATCTTAATGTTGTATCTGGGCTACTGTGACCTAACAGTTCCTGTACAGCAACCAACTCTGCTCCGTTATTTAGTGTTAAAGTGGCGAATGTATGTCTCAGTACATGTGGACTCACTTTCTTTTCAAGACCAGCATCCTTTGCTATTTGCTTAATTTCTCGCTGTATGCCACGTTTAGAAAGACGACCGTATGGTTTTCTTTCTGACACCATGAGTGCTGGATCATCATCAGATCGACTCTTTAAATACTTCTTCAAGTGGTACATAGCCTTATAAGAAAGGTAAACTTCTCTCTCTTTATTTCCTTTACCAATAACGTTTGTAGACATGGACTGAATGTTTATATCCGTTCTGTTTAGTTGATGTATTTCAGATAGACGACAACCTGTTGCATATAACACTTCAATGAATGCTCTTTGTCTAACTGTTTTACACGATTCTCTAAGTAATTCAAGCTCTTCGATAGTTAAAGCTTTCGGTAATCTTTTTTCTGTCTTAGGTGGCTTTAGTTTTGCTGCAGGATCTCTGTTAATGATTTCTTCCCCTGCTAACCATCCAAAGAAACTTTTGATTACTGATAACTTTCTTCCGATTGTACTCATCTTTACGTTGGTCTGTTGAGCGAGGTAATTACGAATGTCAGCTGCAGTAATATCTTTGGTTAATTTCTTAACTGAGTTTGCAAATAAACCTAGCTCTAATCGATAACCATCTAATGTAAGTGGGCTCAATCCTTCAAGTTTTTTTGATGAAATAAAGAGGTGAACCTTATCGTGTAAATCTGGATGAACCTCCTCTTCATCAATCTTCTGGATGTTATATCTAGTAACGATAGCTGATATTTTATTTTTAGCATCATCAAAGGAAAAGGCTGGTACAATATCACCTATTAAGGCCGCGATCTCTGATATGAGTTGTTCTCCAGCGTACATGACGTTTCACCCCTTATATTCTTATTTTTGTTTCATATTTTCATAAGCCTCAACTAGTTTCATAATATTTTCTAATTGCTCGTCCTTATTGTTTTGATGGTTTAGAACGATATTAATTGATCTTCTTAACCACTCTTTATTTTCCACTTTCGCTTCACCTCCAAAAAGGTGTTGTTTCATCGAACTATTCATTAAACGTTTACCTAGAAAGTGTAGACAGTTTGAACCTCATGGGTTTTATTACCATTATAGTATGTTAAAATTTTTAATATCTATTTACTTTAAATATAGGTAGGTGTATGAAATGGTATTAACTATTCTTTATTTACTTGGCAGCATTATTCTTGTAGGTCTCGGAGTAATTTTTTATTTATTTACAGAAAAGATTTTTAATAAAGAATGGAGAATCCTTGGTAAGATTACATCAATAGCCTTTATGGTTTATGGGTTATCAAATTTTATTTATTTAACTCTATCTCGTCTATTTACTTAACTCTCGCTATATCGCTGTATGTGTCACTCGTACACATTTCCGACCACTTCACACAGACTGGCGACAAATTCATTTAAGATTCTCCACTCAATGGTCTAACTTGTCCTGCATAGCATATAAGTTAATTAGCTTCATTTCTCGGAATCCTCCTATCTATTTCGATTAGTGCCGCGTATCTATATTTATCTGAATATCTTGCTAAGAAATATAATTGACCAAGAGTGAGTATCTTCATTTCTCCACCCTGTATTCAGCGCCAAGGTGATTTAATAACTTTTCAATGGTCTTTGGGCCAATGCCTGGGACTTTAACTAAATCCTCTAATTTATCAGCAAAATGCATACAAGCACTGTACTTACCTTGTTCAAATCCAAACTTTGAACCAATTTGTATACCTATTTTCTTGCCTTCCTCATACTTCTTTTGAAGGAGTGGGTTTTTGCTCATTTTTTACCACTCCCCTCGGAATAACATGTACTGCATGTACCCTCTACTGCAAAACCATTAGGCTTTTTACAATTTGGACATAGAGGAGACTTAAATCTCCAAGTCACCCGACAAGGAATGCACTCCATCAAGACCATTGGATAAGCATTTGCATAAAACTGACCTTCCTTTTTACATTTAGGGCAAGTAGGATTTGCCATAATTACCACCACCTACTACTATCTGAAGTAATGTCAATTTCTCTGAAAGCCTGGAGTGTTAACTCATACTTCAATTCGTCATAATCCATATCATGTACGGACTTTCCACTTTGTCCTTTTGTGACTCCAGCTTTAATTAATTTATCTAGTACAAATTGTTTTTAATTTCATTATGTTGTTTTACAGAGTTGTAAGTTTTCATATACATCAACTCCCAATGGGCATTATTTTGCCTTCAACATTGCGTCATAACGCTTTTCAATATCTTCTAAACGCTTTACCTTTTCCATGAGCTCTAAGTTCTCTGTAGCCATACTCATAAAAGATTTAAAACGAGATTTTTGCTTTAAATCACCGATTGTTTGATGCTGCTGTTCAACTGTATCCATCATCCATTCCAGATCCTCAAAAGTCATACGACCGTTTTTATAATTCAGTCTGATTTGTTTCATTCTTCCCATGGCTTGTCCCCTCCATTTTTAATACACTAAGGGCCATTGAAATGTAGAATCTAGGATTTGGAGCTTCTTCCCCTGCTTCGAGTAGTTTGATTAAATCGTTCTTCCGTTCCATTTCACATTGGATATATTTCAGCCCATCTGCCATTTCTTCTAAGAACATTTCTAACCAGTTATAATTGTCCAGGTGACTTAATGGTTTTCCGTACTTCTGAACTCCAACCATGTCCTGTCTGTGCATGGTTTCAATCATGGTTGCTACTGCTTTATTGGTAATTGGAAACTGACTCATGCTCTCTCCTCCGAATTCTTTCATTAGCAACTGCTATTTTTTCACGTAATCTAGTCAAATCTTCAAGCCATTTTCCTTCTGGTAAAGGTCCGCATATGGAGCAAGGTTGAAATTCTATGGAGAAATGATTCATAGTACGTACCACGTGTGTACCGTTACATAATTCACACATTTAGTTATTCTCCTAATCTAAAAGTCTTGAACTCTCATATCCTTGCCTTCAACTTTTATTAATCTTGTTCCCTTCATCATTCGAGAGACAATTCTACCCCCGTTTTGCCCGTACTTTTCTGAGAGCTCTCCAGATCCACAGTTAGTGGTTATTACTTTAGGTTTGCTTGTCCTAGATGAGAACATCTGAAAAAGTACTTCCCCGACCCAACTTTCGCCTTTTTCATCCGTCTTTACACGTTCAGCTCCCAAGTCATCGAATATTACTAAGTCAGCTGCTTCAATGGCATCAAATATCTTATCTGATGATTCTTTTTTATTACCGAATGTGTTTTTGATTTTGTTCATTAAAGTTGGAGTATCAATGTAGATCACCGTGAAATTCTTGCTTCTAACACCATCTGAAATGGATTTAGCTAAGTGTGATTTACCTACTCCATATGGGCCTTTTAAAATCAGAGAATTCCACCCTTCGATTTTTGAAAAGTTATCTGCATACCATTTTGCTTTTTGAAGTGCTTCTGATTGAGTTGGATGATTTGGTATGTAGGAATCAAAGGATGCCTTTTCTAAATCAAATGGAACTAAACTGTATTGCTCATAAATGTATTCATGTTTCTTGCTATCAGCTTTCTGTACAAACTCTTCATACTGTTTCTTCGTTTCAAGATTAATGCAGTTAAGGCACTTGCTTACTGGAATCACACGATCACTAACTGATCTTTCCATCATAAGAACTTCTTCACCGCATTTTTCACATATGCGTGAACCAACTACTCTGATTTTAGAAAAGCTTGTCATAATCTCCTGGAGGCTTTTTATCTTGATCACCTACTTTCTGATTCAAGTAGCCTTCAAATTTGTTTCCGAATAGTGTTTCAGGACGTAAATAACGGCTCATTTCCTTGTGCTTAATCCATTCGGTTACTTTTTTATCAATAACTGTCTTGAAATCATCTAAACGAAAGCCTTCTTTCCAACGTTTACGTATTAACTCTTGTGTTTTAGATGTGGTATATCGATAACATGAGTCGGACTTCTCATTTAGATACTCGATAATTTCTCGGAATGGAGGCGAAGCGTGAGTTTTTGTTTCTTCTTCTTTTTCTTCTTCTTTTTCTTCTTCTTTTTCTTCTTCTTTTTCTTCTTCTTCCCCACCTAGCGTGGACGTATCGTTATACGTACCGTGGACGGTTCGTGAAAATAACGTTGCAATGTCCTCGTTTGGTATATGCGAGATGATATCAACCAATAAATTCAAGTCTTTTACTTCTTGCAATTCCTTTTTAATGCAATCAATAACCGGCTTACCTGCATTAGCTAAGTTGTGCTTTCCCCAGTTGTTGATTGCAATTTCTCTGGTCTTTTCGTTGTATTTAACCAATCGATGAACATTAATAAATCGATCGAGTAAGCTGCTAATGGACTCTGTTGAATAACCTAAGTCAAAGGCCATTTGCTTCTTGGTTATTTGATACACTCCAATTTGAGTTGTGTTAGGATTTGTAAGTAAGTACAAGTAAAAATACTTATCTTCTGGAGTGAGCTCTTCAAGTACTCTGGAATCCTGCCAGAAGGTGGTTTGAACCTTTCTAAACTTTGCCATTCCTTTTTACTCCTTTCTCTGGAACATCTATTCTTATGCAATGAGCAAAACGATTTTTTATCGTCTTGACGGAATAATGTGGATAAGCAGTCATATACTTTAGTACAAGCTGTTCTAAATACTTTTTATCTTTTGCGGTTTCAAAGATCCATTCAGGCAACAAAACTTTATATACATCTAATTGATCAATCATTTAAAACCTCGTTTGCCTTACCAGCAAAAAGTAAGGTATTATAAATTATGAAATCACTAGTCTTGGATGACTCTTGTTGCAGCAAGAGTCATTCTTCATCTTTAACTACTTTTTGTTTAGCTCCATGAAATTCTTCAAGATAACGTGCAGCATTACCAATTAAAACGACTTCCCCGTTAATTTCTAGAACAACGTCACCAACAAAAATGTCATCACCACATGCGTCAATTCCACAATATTTATCACTCATTTACGACACCACCTTTTTTGGTACCCATGCCTCGATATATCGAAGAGCTGACTGCATATCTTTACGTTTGATATCCTTATAGCTTCCAACTCCGAAACGGTCTTTAATTTCTCTGTAAATTTCACTAAATAATGCAGGTCTTAAATCAGGATCGTGTTCTAATTCATATACTTTATGACCAACAGCTTTCTGGACCCGTCTTTGCTCTCCATGATCAAGAGTGATTTGTTGTTCCACCATATTCCGGATTTCCTTCACTTCTCCTTTAACCTCAGTGATTTCTTCAGCTGTCTCTAATGACAACTTTAAAGATGCTACTAACTGTTCTCTTTCGCTTAGTGGACGAACACCATTTAAAGTTTCTCTCATTCTCTTAAACTCTTGGACAAATTTCACTTTCATCTTCATAGCCTCTGGAGTTGTATATGCCATAGCAACAATGGCGAAAGCATCCTCGGTTAGCAAAAATTTTTCATACTCTCTGCCTCGATCATTAACATAATTTGACCGCTCAAAGTTGAGCAGTGAAAATCTTCTTTCACCTGCTTCAATTAGTTTTACAATCTGATTTTCAATATCTCTAATGACGTTTCTATGTTCTTTATCAAATACATCTGCAATTGTTAATGAGTCCGTTACCACTTGATTGTTTTCGATAAAAACTAATTCGTTCATACTGCATCTCCTCACCAGTGTTTATTTGCATTTTTGTAATACTCGTACAAACCAGCTTTGCGTAATTTCCGCAGTTCTTCTTTTATCGCGTTTTCTGTTTTCCCTAAAGCTAATGAAATGGAAAAACGGCCATCATGCTCATAATACTTACAAAGATACTCTCTCTCTGATTCAGAGAAAGGCTTCCCGTGATTTTCATGAAACTCCGGATGATATAACATGTGTCCTCTCCGATCATATTGGATATCATCCCCTTGCAACTTCATCACCTCCTTTAGAGTCCTTTCTTTGCATCTTTATAACCTTTCTCATAAGATCCTGCTGCACATATTGCCATCCCAAACGCACCGACCATTCCACTGACCAAACAGGATAGGATGAAAAGCAAGTTCGTACCTCCTTCCGTTACTTTCTGTAATAGGTTATACATTCACCAGTCATTTTCTCGATGTATTCTTTTTCTTTCTCTTCTATTTCTCTAATTTGAGCCTTCACCTGTTTATGATTTGAATAAATGTTCAACCCTCCAGGTATCAAACTTTCACCCAATAGAGAACTTGTATAACCGTGATTGTCTGTTCTGAATTTCTTTTTCCTTCTCATAAACTCTCCTTTACGTTCACTACATTTTCGTACTGTTCACTAACTTGTACCTGCAATTGCAATAAATAACATAATGAGAATTGCTATGAAGATAAAAATTATAAATCCCATATCTCACCTCTGTTCGTACTGTTCATTACCCATTGCTTTTACGAAGTACCTTTATTGCTTCAACATAATCCCACTCGCCACTATTATATAGTTCCTCATACCTCTCAATTGCTTCAGCTTCTGTGTCAAATTCCTCTACATTTGTAGGCTTACTTGCTTTCTCATAACTAACTTGATACATAATATAATCATCCTCTCTTGTTGTCCCTTACCTTAACTTAAACGAAAATTTAAAATCACAACTCCCCAATATTTGCAATGCAAGTATGAATATAAATATCCATCCGAAATCTAAAGTTAAATATATTGGCAAAGCCAGTAGAGAAGCTAAAATGCTTCGCATTTTTTTGACCTCCTATTCTTCAAACTCAATTACCTCTAACAATGGAGTAATGCATACGACATCTTGACACTTTATATGGTCAGTGTAAGATTCTGTTTCAATCAGTTCTGACACATCACTAAGTTTCCGTTCCAGTTCTTCGGTTTCTAACTCCATTTTTCTTAATGAATCAATTACTTCTCGCTTCTCTGGCATTCTTAATCCACTTGTCATTACACAAGATACTGCTATGTTTATTGCTTCACTACTTTTCATCTCCATCTTCCTTTCTAACGCACAGTATATGTCGATTGTGCTCCTATTAGATAATAGGAACGAGCATTTAAACTCGCGCACTTTTTAAAGAAAAAAATCAGTTGTTGTAAGCATACTTGCAATTCTTACAATCGAATCCACTCTCTGGAACCAGGTTGTCATTAAACACATTGTGCAGCTCACATGTATTCCAATCCTTTGTACATCCGTTACACTTTGCCGTCATGATCTCAGCACACCAGGAGTAAAATTGTTCTCTTGGCATCGTGCAATTGTGAATCTTATCAGCTATGTTTCTATCAATCTGCTTAAGGGTGTAATCATCAATCAACTTGAAATCGAACTTCATTAATTTCTTTTTAAGTAAATCCTGTTCTTTTGGGCTTAATCGTTCGTAAACAGAAGCTAAGAACTTTCGTAAGTATGTTTCTGATGTTTTAAGACTTCTATGTTCATCTTTGGTGATGTTGCTGCGCTTAGACCATTCTTCTAACATGCTGTTGATCTTCGGGCCATCCACACCACTATTTCTTAATCCATCCATCATTTGTGTAATCGATTGAAGAACCATAAACTGGTTTTTCTCATTTGCATTAAGATAATCTCTCACTTTAACCCTCCTTTACTTAGTTCTGGAATCGATTCACCCACTCCACAAACCTTTTTGATTGTGTGGCTACCGTAAATAGAGGAAGACCAATTACCGCTAATATGATTACTGTGAATATTTCACCCATCGAGCAAACCTCCTATTCTGGTAATTTAGAATTTATTCAATCTTTCATAACCAAAATTTCGACACTAAGCTAAAAAGAGAAGGCTGCTTTATTCAGCCTGGAACATAACTTGCGACTTCATAATCTCAATCTGATCAAGTACATATTGTGGAAGGTCATTGAAACGAACATCTCCAAATTTACCGTTACTTTTAAGAATCCAGTAACCAACCATCGGACTTGGATCTCCTTTGAAGTGACGTACTAAAACTTTGTATTTGCCGTTATCTGAAACCCACAAGCGTCTGATCATTTATTTGACCTCCTTTAGCTAGTTTTTCTCTTACTCTTTTCAAGCCAATTAAAGAAATCATCCTTATTTACTCTCTTTGATCTGCGAATTTTAATTAGTGGAAAATCTGTTGAATCCATAATCTCGTAAGCCACACGCTTACTTACTCCTAGGATTTGTGATATTTCTACTGCTGTTAACAAAATTGGATAATCTTTTTTATCCATTCAACTTTCCCCTCTCACAGTTGCACAATAGTTCAACTTTTTACTTAAAAAAATAAATCATTCAAAGTACAATCTAAATTTTTAGCAATTCTTACTGCCAATTTTATACTAGGGTCCTTTCTCCCCCTTTCAATCCGGTTTAAATAATCGACCGATATTTTAAGTCTCTTCGCAAATTCTTGCTGGGTGTATCCCTTTTGTTTTCTTAACTCTGCAATTTTGTTGACCAATAACGAAACCTCCTTTCTATAAGTTTCATTATCGTTCAACCTTAATTGAATTATACACACGAGTTGAATAATACGTCAACTAATTTATTTTAAATAATTTGAATTATTTTTAGTGCGGGTTTTTAGGTTGATGAATAGTTCAATAATTAGCATAATATAAGGTGAGTTATTTTGTTTATGAGGGGTGACAAACGTGAAGGGATTTGGAGAAAGAATAAAGAAATATCGAAAATTAAAGAAGTTCACTCAAGAATCATTGGGTGAAAAAATCGAAGTAACTAAATCTTATATTTCAAAAGTTGAATCAGAATCAACTACACCAAGTTTAGAGATGTTAGTCAAAATAGCTGACGTATTAGAGGTGGATATATCTGATCTAATAGGAAATAAAAAAGAACCACCCTTAGCTTTAAAAGAACTTGGAGCTGACTGGATTGTTTTAGGGGAAGAACTTGAAAAAGAAGGTATAACACCCGAACAAGTTAAAATTTGGGCTGAGATTGTCAAAAAGTCGACACAAAAGTAAGTTTAAAAACACTATTAAATCAAGGTTTTTAAGCTTTTGTCGAATCATGTAATAAAAAGCCAATCAACATTCGACAATTTTAGACTCCCTCACTCACATTAACCATGATATATTAAGATTAACTTAAATGCAAACATCTGTTCGTATTTTTTGTTCTTATTTGTGTGAGGGGTGTAATAATGGCTACCATCGTTTATGTTCCAGAGCTTCCAAAAAAAATGATCATCAAAGTAAAAGACCTACTTCTCGTCGGAACTGGTCCGGTTAATAAAGGAGATGACAGCAATGAAGGGTTATGTCCGCAAGAGGGGAAGTAAGTGGAGTTATACTGTTGATATCGGTCGTGATCCAATAACGGGAAAAAGAAAACAAAAAACAAAAGGAAGTTTTAACACTCAAAAAGAGGCAGAACAAGCACTAAATGAAGTGATTTATGAGTTCAATAAAGGGATATATATTGAACCGAATAAAATAATGGTTAAAGATTTTGCTAACGAGTGGATTGAAGGGTATAAGTATAACCTTCGAGATACCACAGCGGAACAGTATATTTCTAAAATCAATAAATGGATCATTCCTTTAATTGGGCATTACAAGATACAAGATTTAAAACCGGTACACGCTCAGAATTTTTCAGGACAATTACTCGCTAACATGAAGCCTAGTACCGCTCATAAAGTATACGCAATCACAAAACTAATAGTTAAACACGCTGTACAACTTGAATTGATTACCAGAAACCCTTTCGAAAATGTATCTATTAAAGATCAAAAAAAGAAAGTGGAAACATGGACATTTGAAGAGATGAACCATTTCTTAGAAACAGTAAAGATGCACAATGAATTTTTCTATCGTGTGTTCGCTACCGCAGTTTTTACTGGAATGAGAAAAGGAGAAGTGTTAGGACTACGGAGGATAGATGTGGATCTAAGCAACAAGAAATTATCTCTCAAACAAAGTTTAACTGAAACAAAAGAAAAAGGTGTCCAAGTGAGCGACTTGAAAACACCTTCGTCCTATCGCCAGGTAGCAATAGATGATTTTCTCATCTCTATAATAAAGGAACAGATCCATAAAAACAATGAAATGAAGTTAAAATTAGGTTCTGAATACCAAGATTATGGGCTGATATTTTGCAATGTGGACGGAGCTCCCTATCGACCAACAAGTATCAATAGACCTTTTCGAAAGTACGTGGAGCTTTCTGGAGTGCCTAAATTACGGTTTCACGACCTTAGGCATACTCATGCTACCTTATTACTCGAAATGAATGTAAACCCTAAAATTGTAGCTGATAGATTGGGGCACTCTTCTGTAAAAATCACATTAGATACCTATTCTCATGCTTCGTTAGGAATGCAGCAAAATGTAGCAGATCAGTTTTCTAAACGTGCATTAAAAGCTTGATGTGGTCAGAATGTGGTCAAGCCTAAAGGAAGAACGGCTAAAACATTGATATAACATAACTTTTTATACTAAAACCATAATCATATCTGAACTGTATTTTATTTTTACGCTAGTTGCATCCAATTAACAAAATAACTCAAAAACCCGTTAAATCAACAGTTTTATTCACCCTTTTTCACTTGCTAAATAATAGTAGTTAACACTAATTAATAGTAGTGTGTGGTCAATCATGTGGTCAATGTGGTCATATCGATTGACCTTTTTTTTATATCAGATCACTCATAAAATCCTCTGTCTCTAATGGTTTACTTACTTCAACTACATTCATAGTGGATTTAGTCATCCCTTCCAAATCTCTCTGAATTAATGCTTTAATATAAGCTGAAATATTCTCATATTGCTCACAATGGTCAAACAACTTCTTTTGGTGAGGATCCAATACATTAAATGATACAGATTTATTTTTGATTAACTTTGCCATAAATAGAACATCCTATCTTATAGAAGCCGATCGCATTTGCGAATGTAGGATCACCACACACAGATTCATATATCGGCTTCAATACTTCCATGTTCGGATAGTACTGTTGAATATAAGGAATTAACTTTTCTGCAGCACCACCGACTAAATAGCCTTTATCACTGTTATTCCACTTCTTTGTTGTGTGGGTGACTATTCCCCTTGCTAGTGCTGATAAGTCGCTAGAAACAACTGTATTTAAACCAAAAGGTAAGGTGAATGAGTCTCTATCTACATACCTCTTGTTTAATAAGGAAGCGCAGTTCACAGTAGCACTACCCACATCGATGATTCTTACTAATCCATCTTTCGGTTTACTCCAGAAGGAAGCTCCACCCTCAGCTGCTACTTCCACATGAGAGATAAGAATAACTTTTGTCTTATCATTCACAGTGATTTCATGGGAACCCTTCAACATATCTTTAATTCGTTTCTTTTCTTCCTCGGTATGCTTACTGATCGGCTGACCGACAATAATTTGAAATTGATTTGTAGTCTGACTATATCTGTGGAGGGCAAGTAAGATTCTTAGTTTTGCATCCTCATGCGCTTTACTATCTCCCATTAGAGAACCACCAAACTCTGATTCAGCATCAGCTAGGCTCCCAGCAAATCCTTTTCTTCCTTCAAACTCGAAAATCATATCATCCTTACCTGGAGTGTTCTTAATTCTCCTTTCTCGATATTCGCCTAATGTAGAGCTGAATATATCTAGTCCTTGTGGACCACAAACCTTTACCCGGTAATTCCCTGCATCAATACCAACTATCATTTTATACACCTCTCTGGTTACTAACTAGTTAAGAACTAAATTTTCGTGGTTACTAACTAGTAAGGAACTATAAATCTTCTTTCGTTAAAATCATGTGTTTCAATCCTACTTTTTCGCACGATGCTTCAAGTATCTTTTTTCTGTGGTCAGTTGTTGTATAAAAAACGAGTACTGGTTTAGTTTTAAATTGCTGTTCAATGGCTGGAGATAATAACTGATATTGGCTTATCTTCTTTTTGTTTTCAGTCATGGATTGTGTACGATCTACTTCTAAAAAGTGGAACACATCATTAAGGGAGAATGTAGCATCTGGAACAATGGTTGCTTCTTTGTAGCTTAATCCTGATTGATATTTGAAAATAATAGGTAATTCATTCTCCCAATCCTTTGGACATTCAAAGTAGATATACATATCGTTTCTTAAAAGATGGTGGTCAATCTGATTATTCCATTTGATTTCTTTATCGGAGCCTATCACTTCCCTTCCTTGCTGATTAAGGTAGTAAATGTTTTCTGATACACGTTTGATATGCATATACTCATTCATCTCCTTGAGTACTCTTATTGCATTTCTATCCGTTCCAAGGTCATGTAACTTCTGTAAATGATGTCTAGTGGCGAATCCCATCTTTTCCAAACTTAACAAGATCTTCTCTTGTCTCTTTCTTTTCTTCTCGATGTTCGACAACATGATCTGGCTTAACCTCCAATACTTGTGGTTGTTGGTATTTCTCTAATCGCTCCCACATTTCATCATGTGAGATAAAAGGTACTTGTAATTCCTTTAATTCATGTGTTTTAAATAAGGCCCTTCCTTTTATATCAGAAGGTAATTCCTCAGCTCCACGATCATCTATTGCAACCTCAGAAGCATACCCAGAAGGTAAACGGAAGGTGATTTTTGCATCACTATTCTGTTTTATGGAACGTGGCAAGGTATCGCTAGTTGGATACTGGGTTGCAAAGATTAAACGATATGAGAGCGCACCTGTGACTCGAGCAATCTCACCTAAGAAATACTGACACATACCCAATAGACTTTTCATTTCTCTACTCATCCATTTTTCTGGTGCTAACTGTGCGGCTTCATCCACAATTATGAAGCGTCTCTTCTTGATATTTGTATCAACTACATTAGATATGTTTTTCTGTCTAAACTCTTTATAAAGCTCTTGGTATTCCTCATGTAACTTTTCAAGTAGATCAGCAGCTTCCATTGGATTTGAAGCGACCTTTTTAACTTGTTCTAAATGTTCGTATCGACCAAACTCTAAACCACCTTTTAAATCAATAATGTAGAATTCAACATCATTTGGGTGGTTTTCAATTAAATAAGTCATCATCATACGAAGATAAACGGTTTTTCCAAAACGAGTAGTACCAGCGACTGTCATATGTGGTGTGTGGTCAAAGTTATGCCATATTAACCCTTCAACGGATTTCCCTATAGGTACTAACCACTTATTAGATTTATGTGGAAGATCAGCGTAAGGGAATAACTCAGGAAGCTCCTCATTGTATACTTTTATTTGAAGTAATCCCTTTTTAAATTCAACTTCTACAGGCTTACCAAGACCATCACTAAACACATTGATTTCCTTCTCAACCTTTTTCATTTTAGTAGCTGGTAATCCTAAAGGTACGGAAAAGTGATAATTCACTCCAATTTCTTTATCACCGTCAAAAAGTTTCTTCTTGAATTTAAAAGTAGGAGTTTTGATTGGCTCTTCTTCACTTTTACCTGGTATTCCATATCGAGTGTTCTTGAATATATTTTCAATTTTCTTTTTGTCTGACATACCACTTTTTGGTATTAAAGCTACACCGGCCACAGCTAACGGAAATGCTAACCATTCAATCACGAAGCTCACCACTTTCCCATAGGTTAAACGCTTCGTACTTAATGTAATTCTTTAGTTCACAGTAATAATCACTTCCATAAAACTCTTGGATTTCATCTTCTGTTAAATCCTCAAGAGCTCTTTCAGCTAATACTTTCATCTCGATAAACAATCTGTTTTTACGGCTGATTTTCATATAAAAATCGCATCCTTTCTTAACCATTCAGAATGAAATGAGGGATGGGTGAGACCTTAGCGAAAAGCTAAGGGAGTTTAATTTAAAAAGAACCTTTCAAAAAACCTATAAAACTAGTAATCACAACGAACGGAATATACTGAAGAAAATTCTACCTAAAACCCAGTCAATACATGCCTGAAAAGAGGATTCTTAAATATAGTCCAAAGTAGAGAGAACAGAATACCTGAAAGCATAAGCACCCGTACAAAGGCTTCGTTAATCGGAATACCCATCTTTTCTAGTGCTATCATTCCTAATAGGACAGCTCCCGTACCAACAAAGAAGGTCAAGCCCCCATCCACCATAGAGAAGATACCAGGACTAGGGCTAATAGATCCAGCAACAAAAGCTTTAAAAGGAATCACTTCATAAGTCATCATTTATTCTCCTTTTCCCACATCTTTTTATATTGATCTTTAGCTTTGAAATAAACTTTGTCATAGCTTTCGATTCCAACGTCAACGCAACTGTATCGCTCCATATAGAGCATTAATTCATGAAGATCCTCTAGATCATCTGCTTCCCACAATAATTCATTGAGATAGTTGGAGCTAAACAACATAGGATAGGTGTTCAGCTCATCAAACTTCCTCTGGTGAAACTCATCTTGCTTAGCTTCCTTATAACCTTCAAACATTGACCATAGGAGGCTCATAGAGGTTCACCAACTTGCAAGAAAGCATTTAATGGAAGCTCCCATTCACACCATTCAGATGGATCATCATCCTTCTCTCCAATAAGTAGCCAATAAACGTTATAAACGTTTCCATCGGCATCTAACGCTCTTACCACACAATACTCTTCATCCACAATACAAGGCTGATTGATAGCATGAAGCTCTTTTCCTCTGTAGTTAATAGTCATTAGCTATCCTTCCTTTCGTTGTTTGATAGTCTATTCTTATGACCATTCCGAAAGGAAGTTGCCTGTCTATCACAAATTTATTTGGATTTTACAAAAAATATTGTGAAAGGAATAATATTACTTGTACCGAATACATATATTGGGTGATAAATATGGTAGTAGTTCTGATAGGAAATTGGATTAAACGATCTAATTATTCGAGGGTAGAAATCTGCAATGAGTTTGGTATATCTCAGAATACCTTATCAAATTGGTGTACTGGGAAGACTTATCCTTCTATTCCACAAGCTTTAAAACTTGCATCAATGTTGAACGTAAAGGTAGATGATCTTTACGTAATAAAGGAGGAAGAAGAATGAAGAAAATGGTTATTTTAGTATTGGCCGCTTTCCTTTTAGGAGGATGTGTTCAGTACAAAGATGGTAAGCCAGTAGAAACAGCAAGTAGTGAAGAGAAGCCAAAAGAAGAAGTGAAGAAAGAAGAACCTAAAAAAGAAGAAAAGCCAGTTAATGAGGAAAAGGTTGAAGAGATAAAGTTACCAACTAATAATGAAGAATTAACAGCTTACTTAGAAAATGTTCTTCCGAAGGAAGCTAAAGGTGAAGTTGCTGTAACTAATTTTGAAGATGGAACTATAAGTGCACAAGTCGTCTTTCAAATAGAAGATGGATTTGTTTTAGAAGCACCTGCTAAAGATGCTGCACGAGACTTTATTTTTGCTGCTTATGCTTCAGGAATGGATATTGGTTATGCCATGGCTGCAATTAATGCCCCGGATGGTTCACTTGGTTTATCAGTAGGTGTCGGTAAAGAAGCAGCTGCTACACAAGATCCTTCCACATGGACTGATTCTTCTGTAGGTGCAACTGTATTTCTTGATTGGGTAAAGGAAAATATAAATGAAACTGAGGTTTTTACTCAACGAGTATTTTTAAGTGGCCAATGGGCTAAATAAGGAGAAAAATAATGAAAGAAGTATTCCTAAGAATCAATTACACCTCCCCAGCCGGCAGATCCGAACGAAAAGGTAACTTCCCATTACGTGGTCAACGTCCAGAAGAAGTTGCTTTGGATTGGTGGGAGAAAGATGTCAGTAGAGGTGTAGAAAAGAAGCTAGATAAGATACTGGCTGATGGTGTGGATATAACGGAGAAAGTGTTAGAAGTGAGAAAAGAACGATGGTATAAACTTGGATTACCTTTTTAAAGCCCCTCCAATAAGGAGAGGCTCTTTTTTATACAGTTTCCAATGTTAATTGACCATTAACCACACGATAATTCGGCACGTTGCTGATCACAGTTTCGTAATCATCCATTAAATAAAAAAAGAAATCGTACTGCTTCATCGGAATAACTCTGGCCCCAATCAAACTATCTTCGATTTTGCCCTCTTCATCTACATCACAAAAAAATAATACGCCCATATTATCCCTCCTGGACTATATATCTAACACTTCCATACGTGTAATAATTTAAGCTTGAATACATGCGCCAATAGCAAACTAAGATATTTCCTGTTGGTGTGCCTAAGTCCACTAGAATATCTTTTCTGTACCCTTGGTCAGGATGTTTTCTCGTTTCCGTAACAGTGACACTTGCAATAGATGTTGATTCGTCGTCACTTAGAACATCAAAGGAAATTCTCCCAATGTTACCGAAGTCTACTCCGCCATCCACAGACATACTGCATATAATTCGTAAGTATCGACTATCGTGTTTAAACACAAATCGTTGGACGTTTTCATATCGGTTTTGTGCTGAAGTTCTGTAAAATTGCCCAGATTCTTCTATGCCGGTTGTCTTAAATGTTGGTGTGGATCCTTGGATTGCAAAACTGTTGGAAAGGATGCCGTTATTCACAACCTTGTAACCGTCTGGACGTTCAATGACCATAGCACCTTTAGCAATATAGATCTCACCAGAATCCAACCTTACAAACTTATTTGCGTCGGCTGCATCAATAGAAATTAAGTAATTACCATCCCAATAAAAAAGATCATCGTTTCCGATAATCTGAATGTTGTTGGTTTTTATTTGTCCGGCTGTTAATAGTGATGTGTTTACTCCAAATGGAGTGATTGCATCTGGGAAAGTTACCCCGTTATCAGTAGTCACGCCAATTCCCGAGCTTCGAAAAACAACGAACCTTTCCGGATTCTCTGGATCGCGAGCGAGTATTCCCATATTCTCAGGATATTCAAGTTGTGTTAGAGAATTATTCAATGCTTCAGTTGCTCGTTTAACAGCTTCATCATATACGTTGTATCGAAGTTTGCCTACGTTCTCGTCATAAATTTTATCGAGTAATGATTTCTGATAATCCATGACACTCTTCACGAAAGATTTAGGAACAGTTGAAAGTGTAACCTTTGGTGATTTCTTACTTTCTGGATAATCTTCACTCTCAATAATCCGCAAATCCACATCGATATTTAAAGGCTCATAAATGGTCGGTACGGTGTCTCCGATATTCGGGTTAACAGATGTATATCCTTGCTCTTGTAAGCTCACAAACTCCAATTCTATGCTTATTTCAGGTGTATCTTGAAGTTTAGCTTTCAGATTTTCTACAAGTGTATCATAATGGGTGATTGATTCATTACTGTATGGTGGAGCATGACGTACTCCATAGATGGCAGCCATAGGTGATGTATACTCAGCTGATACAATAGGATTTTCATCCTCATCTAATTTTCCGGTACCTTTGATGTATGTGGATAGATTGCTTGTATTTACATTTCGTTTAAAGGTCTTAATGTTGTAACCGTAACGGAATTGAAAATCTGCAGTAGAACCTATTTTCTTTTTTATTCTCACGTCATTATCGATGAATTCAAACTCTGCCTGGTACCGATCAATCACCTTTTGAAATAAAGATAAACAATTTTCATTACCAAAGTTCTCAAATTCAACTGTGGAAAAAGAATCGATTACTGAGAATGTCCAATCTAAACCACTAAAAATAAACGATAGTACCGTATTTATGGACTTGAATCCTGTAGTAAGAGTTGTATATCTGTATTCGTCCACAATATCAAAGAAAGTATGATACGCTGTGATTGATTTAATTGGTTTTCCTTTTGTTTGCTCGACTAGTCCTTTAATTCGATATTTAATGGAGTCATATTCTACAATGCTTTCCTCTGCAACCAAATCAAAGGAATGACTATTCTTATCTGTTTTAAGTAATAAAAAGGATATGGACTGTTCTCCATTCACTCTTTTCTTACGAGTTAAGTTTGTATAGTCAGTGATAATTTCTGATGTTCCAGCTAAGTTCGTGACGATCAAGAGGTATCACCTCATTTCAATATTTATGTTTTACAACAATAGGATACTGCGACATAAGAAAGCCCCTCTCGGATGAATGAGAAGGGCTGTTTTTCTTTACACTCCACTTGGTAAAATACTAGCATTTCCGGCGGTTACAGTTGTCACATTTCCTGATGGGTCAGTTATTTCACATTCATGATAATAATCACCTTTTAGGTTTGCTGTATCAACTGGATCAAGTTTAATATGAATCTCGGAACCGTTGATTGTGATTCCGTTTGTTGTATCCTTATAAATTAGATGTTCAGGAGAAATAACACGTTGCTTTAATGCCCACTTAGCCGTACATCCGGTTAAGTCCTCACCAGCATCGAGTATGATCGTCATGGTATCGCCTGCATGACGGGTAAAGCCTTGATTGGTTGCTGTCATCTGTATGCCCCCTTTCAAGCGTATTTCTAATTCTCTTTTTGCTTCCAAGTAAATATATAAATCTCGTTTGGCTTTTAATCGAATGACACCAACAATATCCTTCTCTGGAAGCACCGTTAATTGGCTTGTAGTTGATAGTTCAACTTCACCCGATACAATTAGGCTTGCTAATGCTTCTAATTGGATGACAACCGAAAATGAAGCTTCTGACGATTGAATAACAGAGCCTTCCACAGTTAACAAAGCTCTAGCTGATAAATCAACCGATATATCCATGCTGACTATTTCGCCAATGGCTGTTAAGTCACTGTTAGCCGATAGAACTGTTTCACCGTTAACGATGATACTTCCTAAAGCCGATAAGCTAGAACTTGCTGATAAGTCTACACTAATCTCTGGTGAGAGTTTATCTCCTTCTGCTGTAAGGTTAGATACGGCTGATAATATTACTTCTGTTGATTGGATAACAGTTGCTTCTGATGTTAAATTACTTACCGCTGATAACGTAGATTCTCCGTTGTAAATAAGGTTAGATTCGGCTGTTAGATTGGATACAGAAGAAAGAATGCTCTCGCCTTCGTGTACGGTTGGTGTTGTTCCTCCACCTGTTCCATCATCCAACCACGTACCACCTGTTAAGGTTGCGTGGTTGCCGTTTCCGCTTTGGTCTTGGACGGTTCCTGTTGTCATATCGTAATGAGCAACTAATACACCAGTATTTTTTAGTTTGATGGAGTAGATATCTAATGGAGTAAAGTTACCTGTACTTCCACTTCCTCCAAACGGTACCTGTTTAGTTGTTGTTGCGTAAAAGACTAATCTCGCTACCGTTCTTACCCCAGCTGAAACTAAATTAGTGTAGTTGTTTGCGGTCTTTTCTACTCCGTTAATATAAACATTTTTTGTTCTTGATCCTGCTTGCCACTCATCTTTTAATTGGTAAAAGTAGAAGTAACTACCGGTGGTCGAACCCCTTGCATCAAAGTACCATTTTGTTGTGGTTGTATTAACTTTTTCCCTTAGAATAAAATCCATTTCAACTTCATCAAAGGTTACGTTTGCCGACCGTACTAAGTCATCTACACCGTCGAGAGAGAGGTACTGTACCATTTGAATACCTCCTATTCTCCTGTGTAACTTTCAATAATTATACAAGGTTGAGGGTTTTCTTCATCGTGAGTACATTCGTGCCAACTGATTTCTCCACCAAGTAAATTCACTTGCCCTTTTAAATCATTAAACAAGGTGTCTTTGTCCACAATAGAAGAGACGTGAACTTCAAAGTTCACAATGTCTCTTCCGTTCTCATCCTTCCCTTTTCGTGGATCTAACTTATATAACAAGACTTTATTTAATAAGTTGACCAAGGATATATCATCAGCAGTTCTTAGACGACCTATGATAGAGTATTTCATCCTCCATCACCTACTCAATACTTACAGACAATTTAGTAGCAGCCATCTTAAACTGATCTCCACTCGGTACGGTTTTAGCAGTAGATAAAGCACCATACCACAGCATATTTCCGCCTGTTAGAGCATCCATTAAGCCAATGTGAGTGATTGTTCCCCAGTTGGCTGTAGCTGTGTCAAATAGAACATCAACACTGTTAGAGGTCGCTCCTGTCGTTGCCGCAGTGAATGAAATAGCTTTACGAGCATAAGCGCCACCCGTTACTTCGGTTCCTGTTCCAGCTTCTGTTGGATCAGCTGTAAATAAAGCAAGGTACACTGTAGGCATAGTGAAAGCAGAAACTCCAAGAATGTGGTTTAATACTTTATTCTCTGCGTAATTAGTAAGATTGTTAGCCATGTATTATTCCTCCTTTTTATATAAAAAGCCCTCAAAAAAGATGGCATTAAATTGATGCGCCGTAAACTTTGTCATATCCTCTATGCTTCAATTCGATAACAAAGTGTTTTGCTTGTTCGTGGTCTGTGAAAATAACAAATTGATACGGATCTTTCGGCTGTGCTTTTTCTTTCGGGTCATATTTCTTAATCGCTACACCCTGGCACTTATACCCTCTTCCCTCAAACTCTTGCACCAAGTTCTTCGCTTGCCAATGCGCTGTATTCGGAATAATAACCTTGTGCGTTAATTCCTTTTTATCCTTGCCTAAGAACCATTCAAGGGTTTTATCTCCGTTGAGCATGTTCTTATCGAGATAACTGTTAAACCAGCTCACGCGCCCTTTTTCGGTGTATTGCCACAAGCAACAAGGATAATCCGGTTTCATACTTGGAGAACCGTCATTGCTTCCGTAGCGTGGAATCCAAAGGAAATCCGCTTCGACTTTGTTTAGTCCGTACTTGTTGTAGAGGTGATGTGAGACGTAGAATCCTGTTCTATATCCGGCTTCTTTACACACGTCAATAAAGGCTTGTGAAGCTTCTGCAACCTTTGCAGTACCGCAAGACTCAATCGTGTCATTCTCCGTGTCCAGAACAAGGAATTTCGCTTCTTTATCGATACGGCTAAGGAAATCCTTCGCTTCTTTCTTCGCATCTTCCACAGAGACAAAATGACCGTAGGCATAATGTCCGAATGGAATACCGTACTTTTTACAGTTGGCTACGTGGTTTTTATATTCCCGGTCAATCGTTTTGGAACCGTACTGCACACGAATAATCACCAAGGCTAGTTCTTTCGCCGCTTCTTTCCAGTTGATGTTGATAGACGGTTGGTGATGAGATAAATCGATGATCATTTTACTCACTACTCCCCAGCTCCCTTATCCTTATCGAATTCCTTAAGTTTCTCACCGACTTGTTCAGGTAACTCCACACCAATAGCTTTCAGGTTTTCTACAATGCTACCACCCTCTTTATAGATGAATAGAGCAACCGTAAACCCTGTTAAGTAGAAGTTGAGTCCTAAAACGATATCTAAAGCTAAGACAAATACGATTCCCACAAGCTCCCCAATCCATCGAATCAGACCGTCACGCATTACACGTGATTTATAAGGTGAAACACCTTTCCATGTTTTGAGTAAGCCTGAAACAAAGTCGAGCACCTTGACCAAAAAGTAAAATAACAACATCGTTCTAATTAATTGTGGAAGTAATTGAATCACATGAAATTCCATCTCACACCGCCCTTTTTACATAATTAAAAAGAGCCCTCGAAAGGACTCTTCGTTTTGTCGCATTTGTTTCCGATTGTTCATCTAGTTGTATAGTCTTAAAACTCCATATCCGTAGTTATTTACAACTTTCACTTTAATTCCCTTAGCTGATACAAATTCACTTTGGATAGTGGTGTTTGCATGAACATCTAATTGCTCAATCTTTTTTCCTGCCATATAACTTGGTAATTCAATGATTTTATTAATGCTCTTATGGTAATCAAATGCAAGATAGATATCTTCTCCCACCCAATACCAATACAAGCATGTAGCATCTGCATCAATTGTTTTCAATGGCACTCTAAACGCAACTGCTTCTTGGTAATCTCCTAAAGTAGCAGTACCGCCTACTTTAACGTGTGGATACATCTTCTTTGAAGAACCAGCAAAGTTGCCTGCACTTGAGTTGTTCTGACGAATAGAAGGTTTTGCTACACCGAATTGCGTATTGTATCCTAATGCCATTCCTTTGCTATAATCATCGTTAAATTGATGATAACGATAAGGTGGCTTTGTCCCATCTAACCATGTAGCTTTAGCAAATTCTAGTGTATTTGTTCCTTGTGTCACAACCGTTCCCATATCTTTACCGTCAACAATTCCAACACCTGGCACATAAGCCTTTGTTCCAACAGTCACAGATTGAACAATACCGTAAAAGCTTATGTTGGTTTGTTTCAAGAACTCGTACCCTGTCTTAACTGTTAAACTCCCATTCCTGCCATGACTAAATATATTTGTAACTGTCACCCATCCCGGTATAGTGTTATCCGATAGATTTGCTTTTGTTCCGATATGGTCTTTAAGGTACTGTTGAACGCTAGGAATGTCTAGGATGTTGTAAGTTTCGATTATGTCGAACTTATCCCCGTAGAAAGTACCATCTTCCGTAATCTCTTTCCCATCTAATACAAATTTAACACTTTTATTATTCGTGTTAGGAAACAACTGATCCTTAACGGTAGAAGCAAAAGTTATATCTGTAAGATTTGTTGCTCCACTAACATGAGTTAACGTTCCTGAAAAAGATGCTGCACTTGTATAATGAGTTGGTAAGGTTGGGTTGCCAGTGTAATCGGAGAATATTTTAAGTTTATTAGCATCGACAATATCAACAATAATGAACCTTTTTGTCCCACCAGTTAAGTTCCACACACTACCAATATCGGCATTAGTCTTACCGTGAGCAGTTGCCGTTAGTGTAATTAAATCAAAGTACCCATGATTCGCACCCATATACGATTCATTGATGTAAAGAGGTGTTATATCGTCGCCAGAGTTTTTATATAAGTCACCTGCAATTACGTTGTGTGGAGTATTTATGTCACAAGTATAAATACCTTCTAGGTTAAGACCTAGATTCATATTTGCCTTTGGATATTTCCACAGGTGATAAAGGTCTTTAGTTTCCGAAAAATTTACTCTCCCGGTAATATCAGAGCCTTTCTTTAATACGACAATATGGTTGTTTTGTAATTGCTTAAATTGATCAGGTAACGCATCTTCTCTGATTTTATAATTCTCCCACCCAAAAGTAGTATATTGAGTTCTAAGTGTACCTTCTTCCACTTGAGCAGAATCTATCAATTCGTTAAATTGTGCAGTTGTATGTGTCCAGTACGAACCACTATGCATATGCCATGCCATAAACTTTATATTCGGATCAATAATTGTGATTACTGAAACATAATACCCTTCTGAATCAACTGATTTATTAGTTCTCGTTACTTTTCCATCTGGACTTACCCACGAACCATACGCTCCTCCTGCACCTTCTACGATTGCACAAACTGCACCCGTATTAAAATTAGGAGCAGAAACTGTACCGTCATAAAAGAACACAGCCCCAATAGACCGCAGTTTTTGTGAAATAACATATGTTTTTCCAGATACGACTGGTACTAATCCCGAATATATGGCATCTGCATAGGGACTTAGAGTTGTATTTGGAGTGTATCCTACAAGTTTTCCATCTAAAGCGTTTAACTTGTTGTATTCATTCCAAGACTTATCAATGTTTAAGGTTTGTCTTAGATTTGCAGATAATTTGTCTGGTGTCACTGAATCATTCTGTGGAATTGAGAGAACATTAACCGTTGTTCCGCCTGTTATTGCAGAAATCACAGTATCTGACATATCTTCCATAGCAAGTTTTTCAGATTTTAAACGAGTTTCTGATTTTGACGCTTTATCTGCCAATTGTTCATCAACATCTATCAGTTTATCGCGCAAAACAGGGAACCCTAATCGAGCATCTTGTACTTCACTCGGTGAAGGATTCGCTATAATTAAATCATCCACACGCTTTTTCTGCGCTTGGATATCTGCATCCACATCGTTAAAGTTATCGTTCAAATTGTTTCTAAATACTCGGTCCAAAAATGAACCTAATACACGATATTTCCCCATGTTTTACCTCCTTTACAAAGTGTAGAATCGGAAGGCAAAGGAAATAGTAAAGCTTCCGGTTGCACCTGTTATCGTAAAATTGTTGTATCCTGGTGCCAAACTAATTAACTTTTTGTTAGTATCTGAGAACACTGATAAGCCATTTTTCAATGAACGTACACCCGTGAGTAGTAAAGTATCTCCAGATGCTGTTGTCTTCGTATACTGCCACACATCACCTGTAGTGGTGTTTGTGATTGTTAGGTTACTCGATGCACCTTTGAAGGTGATTTCTAATGGCATTTCACGAGGGTTAATGGTTACACCGTCAGCTGCATTGTAGATTTGAAAACTCGTAGTGCTGTGTGTGTACATAGTCTCATCTAGTGTTAACCCTTGCCCTGTTTGCCATAGTTCAGCATCGAAGGTTAAAGGATCTAGTGTGGTACCGATGGATTCTGCAAATGAAGAAGGAGAAATAAAATTCGTATTAAACTTTCCTCTGTTTGCGATTAATTGATCAGGTGAAAACCCTTCGGACTTTACCAGCCAACGTTTACCTGGTTCCCTGCTATCAATTAAATAAAAAGCTTCCCTAGAATCAAGCATACGGAAAATTTCATTTCGTAACAAAGGAAAGTCTAAAAAGTCAGCTGCTACAAATTCGAAATCTCCATAAAGCTTTCTCTCTCCGTATTCCGTACCTTGATCAATTAAACCATCTCTACCTTCAATTTCTTCCCAATAAAAACGAGGTGAAGGTGAATCCACTTTGAAATAGTTTACGGTTATATCATGTTCGCTTAGTTTATATTGAGTCCCATTTAATCTTTCAATAGTGATATCCATTATTTCACCCCACTTAACCGCAATTCAGCGTTAAAGTTATTTCCTTGAAGTAAATCAATGTAGGAGATAATAAGTCTTGTAAATTCATAACCATCAATGTATAGAGGAATTTCCACATTACCCGATGGCATCATAACTTGCCTACTTTGTGTTTCTTCTCTAACAATCTTTCTAAGATCATCAAGTGCTCCAACAAATTCAGGACGTTTTTCCCCAACCCCAATGATTTGTGGACCATAGAAAACTCCACCTTTGTCGTACCAATCCACAGATAACTTTGGTAATCCGTTCTTAATCCAATCTTTAGGGTTTAGCGAGAAATTACTAACTGAGAAATGAGGTAACTTTATTTTTGTACTGAAGTTAGAAAGGGCTGCTTTAATGTCGTCTACAAAACCAAGTACCTTTTCTTTGGCTGTTTTGATTGGAGACATGATTTTATCTCCGATCTTTCCGAAGATTCTTGCTGCATCATCCAGCATTCCATTAAAGAAGCCGGTTGTTGAAGTCCACATGCCTTTTATAGAGCTACCAACATTAGAAACGAATGTTTTTACTCCTCCAAGGATTCTACCTACGAACAACAGATTCATAAGGTTCCAGACAAACTCAATCGCACCTAAGAATAATTGTTTGATACCTTCCCACATTTTTGAGAAATCACCTGTGAAAAGACCTGCGAAAATCTTAATCAAGCCCATAATAATGTCTAAAGCGCCTGAAATAACACCTTTGATATTGCCCCAAATCATTTGAATAATGAATAATAAAACTGGTGCAATAGCGTTAAAAATTGAAGCGATTACTGACCACATGTTTTGAACGGCTGCAATGATTTGTGCTCCATTTTCATCCCAGAACGCTTTTAATTCAGCTAATGTAGATTTGATAAATCCAACAGCATCATTAAAAATTGGAAGGGCAATTTCTTTTATCGTATTGAATATCCGTAGGAAACTCTCTCCTACATTTCCTTCCCCAGAAAACAGTGTTTTTACCGTTTCAATGTAGCCAGAAACAAAACCACTCACATTTTCTTTTATACCGTTAAAAACCTCTATTATCTGGTCTTTATTCGATACAAAAACGCTTTTAACTTGTTCGAACGCTCCGTTGATCGTATTAAAGGCTGTTACTAAGAAGTTATAAGTATCTTCTGGAAGTATTTCTTTAAATGCTCCCTTTAGTCCATCCGCCTTTAATCCTGATTGGAATTTTTCTAATACCGGCAAAGCGACTTCGAGAGAACTTTTAAGCTTATCAAAGAGTGGTTTGGTTAGTTCCCCTGAAATCATCTTAAGATTATCTTTTAATGTAGACATCAATCCATTAAATGTCTGAGATTTCTTTTGCATTGCTCCGCCAAAGTTTTTCTCCATCTGTTCAAACATTAATGGGAGTACATCATCAGCTAAAAGTTTACCTTGTTGAGATAGGTTCATTACTTCTTGCTTGGTAATACCCATTCCTTCAGCAAGAAGTCCCCAACCATCAATACCGCGTTCACCTAGCTGCATCATTTCTTCAGCTTGTACTTTTCCTTTAGTTGCAATCTGTGATAATGCCCAACCTACACCTTCAAGTTCCTCTTGTCCTTTACCGGCATAGGAAACCGCATCACCTAAAGCTACTAACCGTTCTTTAAGTTGATCTCCGCCCATTCCTGCTAGTTCTAGTTGTCTCGCGACTTTATCTAGACCTTCAAACTCGAAAGGTGTTTTTGCTCCAAGTTGTTGTAACATTTCTTGTGTTTCGATTGCTTTTTGTTGGCTTTTTAATAGACCTTCCCATGCTATCAGTGAGTCTTCTAGTAAAGCATTATAAGAAACTCCAACTTTGCCTGTGATGCCAGCCAATGTAACTAAAGCAGTGCCGGCCGCAGCTGCACCAGCTGCAATTGCTCCCATAGCCATAGAAGCAGACCTTTGTACACCACCCATTGCAGAAGCTACAGCCTTGCTTGCTTTATCTTTCGCTGAGAGTATGATCTCGACAGTGTTTTTTGCTGCCAATTACCTCACCCCCTTCTGTTGTTTCGCTTGATATTCGTTCATAATCCCTTGAATAAGTTCAAATGCTTCAGTGTAAATAGCTGGTTGATCCATATAACCACCTTCAAAGGGTAGACAATGAAACTCCTTACACATCACGAACAGTTTTAAGTATTCATTAGAAAAAGAGCCGCCTCCCATCATTCGGGAAACGGCTGTAATTAGTTTTTTTCCTCACCTGGAGATAACTTGTTCATCTCCTGGACTTTCTGCATTAATATATCGAATATTTCTTCATCAAGCTCTTGAACAGTTTCTTCATTGATTGGAGTATCGGTATCACTCCATGTCTTAACGGCTTTTGATAAAAGAAAATATTCTGCTTGGTGGGTTTTATTTAGGATAGATTCTAGATCGATGTTTGTAGGAATTTCTTCTTCTTTTGCATTCTTTAATTGTTCAGCGTTTACGTCTCCTAAATCTTTTAACAAGCTACTCATCATAGCTTGATACTGATTCTTGGCACCTTTTGAGAGGAGTTTAAGCTCTGCCCATCCACCAACAAACTCCACTTTCTCTGTTTTACTTGAAAAAGCCATAAAAACCCTCCTAATAGCTAGCTTTAGAGTTTACTAATGTAATCTTCATTCCGAATAAACTTGCTGGATCATACTTTGCGGAACCAGATACCTGAGCCGTTACTGCTCCTGTCCCACCCACATTAATTGGGAATGAACCAAAACGAAGCTTCGGAACGTCTATAGTTAGCTTGTAATTATGTTCACCGCTAATAACTGCACCGGTTAATTCAACCTTTGCTGGTATCTCATTTTGTGCTCTAAATTTGTTGTACTCAGTTAAGTCCTTAAGCTCTAATGTGAATGAAATAGGGAACGTTCTAGGACCGTTTCTAAGAACACGTGACACTTCTCTAGTGCCATCAAGGGTAGCTCTAGCTTCTAGATTATTATTTACACCAAATTCAATTGTGGAAAGGTCTGTGTTGGCTACACCATCGATAGTTATTGCAGATTGATTCCACATGAATGGTTTAGTTGCTTCTAAGCTAGGTGTAGTCTTCGAAATTAAAGCTAAACTCTTAGCAATAATTGCAGCTGTAACTTGCATAATTTTAGTGTCGGTTCCGAATGAAAAGGTTAAGTCATTAATTACTGAACCTGCATATTGCCAAGCTTGAGCGAAATCACGATGAACTTCATAAGTGTAAGGAGGCAATGCACAAACAGCTGAGAAGTTGTCTTGTGCTGGTGTGAATACGTGTTGATATACTCCTGTAGCTAACAGTGTGGTTGTTGGTGCTCCAAATGCAGAGCGTAATAAGTGTCCAACTGAGTTTGGATAAACATCTGCTGAGATATCGCCTGCGATATTGTGCAAGCCTTCATGTGATTCTGCTTCATCCACAATACCCATAATGTTTTCAGAAACTACTTGTTCAATTTCCTCATTTAAACTCTCAGAAGCAAAACGGATATAATCCTCGGCTGCTACCGCTGTACCGTAAGTTGTTTCTTTTCCTAAACCAACATGAGCTCTAACTCCAAACGGCATTACTCATCACCATCTTTCTCTGTTTTCTCACGAAAAAGCCCGGTTTCCAGAAGAGATTTATCAAAATCTACTTCGTCACCGGGCTTGTACACTCCAAAGTTAGGAATTATCTTTTCATATTCACCTGTAAAAATTAATTTCTTCTTTTTGGCCATGTAAGGATCCACTCCTTAATATTCTTCTGTTGTGGCTGTTAATGTTAATTCTGCTATCATCATCGGGTTGTTTTGGTCTAATAAAACAAGTATTTCTCCACTTGATACGTTGTGGTAAAGACAACTTCCACCTAAATCGTAATCACTTCTTAGCTGTTTTATGGTATTTTCTATCATTGTACGTATTGTTAATTGAGGTGCTTTTATATCACTTGTACGCATCGGAATGTACAACCGAATTATCCATTCCCAATTCACATTCTTTCGCATAGTTGTTTGATCAGATTGTTCGAACCGATCAAAAAATATTGTTGCTGCAGGCAGATTCATTTTTTGAGGTTCATAATCATATGCCTCTTTAATATTTGGAACAGTTGCTAAAATCTCTTTGATTTTTTCACCCATTAAATTCAAATCAATCATTTGCTCAACACCTCGATCGCTTCTCGAACTCCTTGAGCAAACAAACTGTTTACTTGTCCTGAAGTTTGCATTTGGTTAAATGTTGTTTCTGTGAATTTATAAGCTTTAATACCAGGATGATTTACAGATTTAGCAAATATCGGTCTGTAATACCCACCTAACCTTAAATATTTATGTCCACTCTTTTTTTGGGGTTTTATAAGATGGGGATCTGTCCCACCTTCAAGAAAGTGAGCATACCATAATTTTGTTCCAATATAGGACTTTGTGTTTGTAGTAGAACCTCGAATACTTTTAGCTAAGGTTCCGCTTTTAACTAATCCTAACGAGCGAACTTTAGCTTTTATCTGCTTGCTACCTTCTCTAGTCACTCTTCTTAAGCCTAGTTTTATTGCAGTAGGGGCAATATCAGCGTGTTGTTCCATTAACTTTTTAAGGTCTGGACTAATTTCAATATCTACCTTTAAGTTCTGTAATAAATATGATTCACGTTCAATAGAGGCCATTACATCACCTTCTTATAAGGTTGTAAAAGCATTTTAACTTGTGCTGGAATAGAATCAGCTCTAAATACAAACCCTTCACCGAATGTGGTTGAGAAGTTAGCTACATCAGTATTAAAGAATGATTTAACAAACACTTTACAAGCTAGTTCAACATCAGATGGGACTTCATTTAAACCAGCTGTATAAATGACTCTGACATTCATAATTCCTTGTGGCCATACACCACTTCTAAACAACATTCCATTATTTTTTCTTACCTTGTATTCACTTGGAACAATAACTTGCTCGTCTACTTCCACAGACGATATGGAGGTGACAGGATAATTTTGAAGTAGGATAAACGTCTTCCCGGAGCCGTCATATTCCTCTTCGTAGGTTTCCGCTTCAAACTTCCTCTGACAGTGATTCTCTATGGCTGTTGAGCAAGCTTTGATTAATTCACTAAGCAAGGCATCGTCATTATTTTCATGCTCGATTTTCAAGTAAGTTTTTACCGCTGAAAGAGTAGTTAACACTATTCATCACTCTCTTTTTTAGCTTTTCCCCTTTTGGGTTTTGTTTCAATTTCCTTTTCTTCCTCTTCTTGTTCATTTGGCTCATAGGATTCTTCTTCGATTTCTTCCACATAACCAAAATTAACTAGAACCTCTCCAACCTCTTGTTTAACCTCAGCAACATCTTCCTTTTTTAGGTCGTATCCAATACCTACGCAATCAATAAGTGCTTTAACTTTCATCTTCTATTCTCCTTTCAATAAAAAAGAGGGAAAAAGCTTCCCCCTCTCCTTAAGAAATAGTGACTTGTCCGTATACAAATGCCTCAGCATCACGCATTTTAACTTCTTCGCGCTCAATTGCACGGAATAGAGTATTGTCTGTTTCAAATGCGTCCATGGCAACATCAGAAGCCATGATTTCAGTTGTTTCACGGTCAAACATTACAACTGCTTCTTTAAGATCACCAATGATGATTGGAGCCTTGACACCTACTGTAGTATCGTTAGCTAGGTCTTTATTTGAATAAACTTTAACAGGATATTTTCCAAACAATAACTTTTGTGTAGCAGAAGTTGGGTCCTTTTGTAATAGGTAGTTACCATCTGCATCTTTTTGCTTATCTAACCAGTTAAAACCATCTTGGTTAGTTACAACCACAGATGTTTCTTGGAAAGCAGGATCTAGTTGGACGTTTGTAATATCTTTAAGAGTATCAAAGCTCGTAATAGCAGTTTTTGCTTTCTCTGCTAATTTTGCAAAGATTAATTTGTTTCGAGTAACACGAGATTCGTCTCCAATCCAGCGTACTAGAATGCTTCTTAAAGCTTGGTCTGTGTCTTTTAATACTTCATTTGTCATTTTGAAGAATCCAGCATATTTTTTTACGGCAAAAGTTAATTGAGTGAACTGCGGAGTAGCTTTTTCAGGAATCGCACCGTTTTCAGGTACTTCCACAAATCCGGTTTGTTGTGCTCTAGCTTTAAATACTCGTGATCCAGTAGGCATAGATACTGGTTCAACAGTAATTAAGTTTTGTGCAGCATCCTTAGCCTGACGTAACTCATTAATTTCCGTTTGGATATCTTGTGGCACAGTATAACCACCATCTGCTGCACTTCCAACGCTCATAGCGTTTTTAAACTTTGTGCGAACAGCATTAATAAAGTTGCTAGTTTCATTGTTGTTTGGATTTGCAACTACAACTGGTTCTGGGTTTTGGGTAACTAAATTAGCCTTCTCTTCTTCTTCAATTTTGATTTGCATAGCAATCTTTGCCTGAAGTGTTTCAATTTGGTTATTGATATTTTGAATATCTTCCAACTTAGTATCTTCACTGTTTAATAGATTTTTAGCCTTATTTGTTAATTCCTCTAATTGTTGTTTCATCGCAACGCTTGCTAGCATATTTTTTGCCCTCCTAAGATATTAAATCGTAATTTTTGTTTTGCTAATTCCAACTCGTTATTTACTGTGTTTTCAACAATAGGATCCAGATTTGGTTGTTCAATGATTTTTTCTTTCATGTTGCGAATTTTATTGATAATGTCTGGAGAAATCATTCCTGACTCAAAACTCGCAACCAACCGATTACCATTTTCGAACAGAATCTCATCAACAAATCCCATTTCCTTTGCTTGCTGTGCATTTAACCATGTTTCTTTGTTCATAAGATCAAGAAGGGTTACTTGTGCCATACCTGTTTTGAGCATGTACGCGTTAGCGATTGATTTATTGAAGTTTTCTAGAACACTAGCTTCATGCTGCAATGTTCTATAATCACCTCTGGCACCACCCGAAACATTGTGAATCATAAGTTGTCCAGTTGGAGATATACGGATTTTGTCTCCTGCCATTGCAATGACACCCGCAGCACTAGCAGCTGTACCTACAATGTCAGTAGTTACATGACCTTTGTAATTTTTGAGAAGGTAATAAATCTCGCTACCCTCATCGACATATCCACCAGGACTATTGATTTGGACTTCAACATCTGATCCATCATTAGGTAGTTGACTCGCCACGTCCGATGAAGTTGTTGCATCGTATTCAAACCAGTCGTAAATCCACTTTTCATCTCTAGACACGATAGGACCTTTGATTTTAATTTGTTTTGCCACTAATTCTCACCTCCCTTCCCATATTGCTGCCCTACTTGTCCAACGGGAATATAGTTACCGTTTGTCATTAATACATCCCCACCTTCCTCAGCTGGCAAGTCAAGATAGCCTCTTGCTTCATTTGGAGTGTATATGGCATTGTTAACACCTTTGGCCAATGCTTCCATCTGTGACTTGATATCGGCTCTCAAAATGACGTTTACGTTGAACTTAAAGAAGTACCCTTGGTTAATAAGTTGAGAGCTTAATGTTTTATAAGTGATTTCTTCCTCATACTGCTTCAAGATGTACAAAAGAGTGTCAACATAAAAAGCCAAGTTCTGCGCCTCTGCTGATGCGTAACTTGACTTCTCATAATCATTTATTTGATTAGGTTTGATTCCGAATGCTGCAGCAATTTGTAAGGCTGAATATTTCTTAAGCTCGATAAACTGACTATCGGTAAGCTTAATATCCATTGGTACTATTCTCATACCAAGTGGCACAGGAATGATTTTCCCTGCATTCTTTGAACCGTTAGCAAACTCTTCAAATCCTTTAACTAGTCGCTCTTTTGCCCCTGCATCCAAGTCCCCTGTATATTCCAGGACTGCTTTACCTGTTAAACCATTTTTATAAAGGTTGTTCATGAACCTCTGACTTTCAAGGCTACCTTCCACAGTAGCAGAAAGAATTTCTTGAACCGGAATACCTGTAATCCCATCAAAGGTAGATGAAGTCTTAAAGTGCATAACCTCTTCATTTGAAAAAACATAGAGCCTACCTGTTTTAGGATCATTATATTGATACCAAATTTTATTCTTCTCTCCAAAGTATCCTGCATTATCAACTAAGATATTTACATTGCTACTTTGCATAATCCACATATCCTGTAAAGTTGGTCCTCTATAACGACACCAAACATAAGCATTCCCATAATGGTTTCGATTCATTTCAACCGTAGACCAAAAAACCGCACTGGTTGTATATGGATTCGGTCTAAGTTTAAGTATGTTATATGCTTCTGATTTATCGCTTTTTACAATTCCTTTATCTGTTGCTTGGTGCATCTTTAATGGAAGCTTTCCTAAACTTTCAGCAAGGATTTTCATACAAGCAAAATAAGTAGCCTCTGACAACTTGTCATAAGGTGTTTTCGGGTCAATCCCTAGATATTCGAGCAATTTGTTTACGTTCATACTAAGTGATACGGAATTACTATTCTTAAAAAAGAAGTTCTTTAGCCATTTGAACACGCTGTTTCTCACCTCCTTACCAGCCCATCATTTTGAGATAGTCTTCGGTTGTTTTATTTATGTCAATGGAGGAATCCAGCAACATTGTTCTTACGTGTGAGTTAATGGTTGCTGCAGCAGGGTCAATACGTTCGGTTGATTTAGATTTATCGAGCATAATATTTTCATTAGCATCCATTCTAGTTACAGCGTTTGCCATTGCTAATGTTAAGACCGGGCTTTCATCATGCTCTACATTACCTTGATATACTTGTTCTCTAAAATCTTTGGTTGCTGCACCAAGGGTAGCTATTCCCTGTCTAATTTCCACAACTACATAACCTTCATTCTCCATATCCTGCATAAACTGAGTAGCGTTCCAAGGATCCGCACATATCTCTTTAATTTTAAAGTCGAATGTTTTAGATTTCTCTTTGATAAAAGCTTTAATATATGAGTAATCAACAACCGCACCTGGAGTGGCTGTTATCCATTTTTGATGTGCCCATAATTGATAATGTGCTTTATCGGTTCTGGCCCTTTGCGATAACGTATCATCTGGCATAAAACTGTGATTCTTAATAAGGTACTTTCCGTCTTTTTTAATTTCAAAGTTTACGCTCGTTAAGTCGATTTTTGCTGATAAATCGATACCAACGTAAACTTCTTGTCCCCGGAATTCTTCCCAATTGATTTTCCTTCCGCACTTAGCCCACTTGGACATATCCATGTAACCGTTTGGTTTCTGGTCCACCCATCTATTCATCCTTTTGGTTAAAAATGACCGCATTTTTTCAGGGTTATCTAATGCTATTTTCAAGTCACTTCTAAGCTTTTTAATACCAGCTTCATACGTTGCTACAATTGGATTTGCTTTAATCCAAACGGATTCATCCTTAATGTCATCCTCTTCATCCAGCTCACAGATGATAATAAAGTACTCGTCATTATCTCTTGGATCATTAGGGTCTAATACTCCTGAGCAATACTTATATTCCTTATAGCATGGTCCATTAATGTTGAATCCGCTAGTTGTAATAATGAACATTAATGTGTTTTCACGTGCACCCATCCCTGAATCAATTACATCGTAGATTTCAGAAGTGTCGTGAGCATGGTATTCATCTACAATTCCTAAACTCGGGTTGGTACCATCACCTGTTTTCTTGGCTTCTTTAGACAAAGGAACAATGATTGAACCACTTTTAAGATGTGTAATCTTTCCATATGCTTCTTTAAACTTCCCTTTAAGCATTGGGCAGGCTTCTAGTTGTTTGTTGATGTCGTTGTAGACAAGACTGGACTGTTGCCTATCCCAACCAGCTATATAACACTCTTCTTGCTGATCGCTCAGAAAGGTAATGTAAGAAGCAACTATTGCAAGGAATTGTGATTTAGCATTCTTACGTGCAAGTTCGATAAACACTCTTAGAAAACGTCGTTTATTAGTGGCTTTATTCAAGAAACAAAAGATGTTAGCTCCCACAAATAACTGAAAGTCGGTTAGTTCAATGTATTGACCAGCTAACACACCCTTAAAGTGTTTAAACTGTTTAGCCCATTCGTAAAAGTCATACAGTTGATCAATGTCAAAATAAAAAGAGCACTCATCTTGCTGAGTCCTCTCAAGGTCTTTTAAAAATCGTTCACAAGCCCACTTGTGCTTTTTACAAGCTGGAATAGTTCCATCCAAAATGTCATTTACATATTGGAGGACTCTCTCACCAAGATTCATACACGATCACCAAACCGTTTTTCAGCTTCAGTTTCAGGTGTCTTTTCTTCAGGTTTAGGAATAACTAATTTACATCTTGAAGAGATCGTTAAGCCTAAATCACTCGCGTGTGCACGACAGGATTTTTTGGCTCTATCTGATTCTATAGAATATTTGGACCACAATTCTATATCAAATTCATCTAAGTCCTGGAGCTCTTCTTTTTTAGATTGTATGAACCTATAATCTTTGTAAGATTCAATATATAAGACTAAAGCATTTACATCTAGATTTGTCATTATTCCGATTTTAACTAGCTCATCAGCGATTTTTTTAAATTCCCTTTTCAATTCCTTAGGAAGGTAAGCCGGTGGTCGTACTTTATCACTTGGAGCTTGAATCTCTTTGGCCTTCCGTTCATCTATCTCAGCTTTAGTCAAATTCTTTTTTCCTTTGTAAAGCAATAAATCAACCGGTTGTCTTGGTCTTGCCATCGTTTTACCTCCTTTCTGGAAATTTCATTTAGGGAATTTTCTGCGAGGAAACCTGTGATGCGGTCTATAGAGAAAAGGGCAAAACTTTTCGAATACCCCCTACCCCTGTCCTAATTGTGTCTATTTGACAAACAATTTAACTTTTCGACACTTTTGTTACCGAATCCGCCGTCTTCTTTAACAGTTTTACTTGAATGACAGCTAGTACATAAGCTTTGCCAGTTAGATACTGACCAGAATAGATGCATGTCTCCTTTATGTGGAGTGATATGATCCACTACTGAAGCTACATCACCACACCTAACACAGATAGGATGCTTGGATAAGTATGCTTGTCTAGCTCTTCTCCACTTAGCTCCATACCCACGCTGTGCTGCTGTCCCTCTGTTCTGATCATACTGATTATTTAATTGTTTATGAGCTTCACAGTATCGTTCTCTAGTTAACTGTGAACACCCTTGTTTATTACATGGTTTTAATGGTTTACTTGGCATTCAATCAACTCCAAAATAAAAAGCACTCCACAAGGAATGCTTACTCTAACCCTAATCTCGTTTTAACTTCTGCCTTCGCATATTCTTTCAGTACTCCGAATGATACTTGCCCTATCTCTAATCCTTTGTTTTTGATTCCTGATTTTATTTTCTCCCAAACAGTATCATTTTTAATTGAATCTAAGAAGTCATGACCTGGCCAAGTTAAAGAATCTGCATACCAAAGAAGGTATTGGTCAATCCCTGAACTTCTTCCATTAACTAATCCATGCTCAACTAATAATTTCACATGATAAGATACCTCTTTAAAGTCGTGACCTTCTATATGCCACTCCCTTATCAATCTTTCTCCATCTGCATGTTCCTCTATATATAGAAGTACTTTTCTTATTAGCTCCATATCTCTTTTCATAACGATCTCTCCTTTCGCTTTATAATTCGTCGAAAAGGAGATTATTTCCTGCTATTCAACCCCATTCCTATCCCTATACATTCTCCAGTTATGTCCACAATAGAAAAGAAGGAAGGTAACGATACAACCAATATTAAATCCAATGATTAGTCCTTTAATCATGTTGGTTTCACCTACACGATCATATATCCGACAATCTTAACTGCTGGATTAGCTTTTAAATGAAAGTTATCATCATAAGCATTTAAGTAATATCCAAGTTTTTCTGGAATGTATTCAGTGTTAGTAATAGTTTCAATTGCTCCAGTAGGTAATTGAACAGCAACAGTTATTAATCTTGCACCATCTACTCCATGATTTAATTCATTAACAAATCGTCCTCTTACTTTGTTCATCTTCTTCTCATCGCTCCCTTCTCTCTTCTAAGTGTTTGCATATTCATCCCCATCAGTTCCTTTAGATCACGTTGAGATAGTTTCTCTTTCTTTTTAACTTTCACAGGTTGTTTTTGTTGTTCTTTCGTTTTATGTTCCTTTTTATTTCTAGCTGCTTTCCTCAGGTTGTTTAACTTCTGTATGTCTGCTCTGGTTAAGTGCTCGGAAAATAACATACAATCACCTGCTTCAAGTAATACTTACTTAAAAGGACTGTTATCGTTATACGAATTCAGTCTCTCTCAATGTACAACTTGGTACATGAGCAAAATAAAAAGGCGCTGCACCCTATTGGTAACAACGCCTTCTTTCAGTATTTTGTCGAAGAAATACTATAACCAACTACAAATCTGTTTTCCGCAGTTCGTAGTTTAATCACATTACTATCTTATCATGTATTTTTCCTAATAACCTGCCAACCTTCTGTCATTTATCTGCCTTTTGTCTGCCAGTAATATTACTTTCGTTCAAACTAGAAAAGTTACTAGATAATAAAATGAAAAAAAAAGACATAATACCAATTGGCATTACGTCTCTTTAGATAAGAAATATGTCCAAGTCATTACTTTTTAATGTACAGTAACTGTATGGCTATCGTTTGTATCATTTATTATAGTTACGTAATTTAACGATCTAAGTTGATCAACTAGTTCCGTCGTAAAATTTTTAGGACTAATTATTTTGAAGTTGTTTGGTTTTTCAAATCTTGAACTAACTTGAGTTAAATAAATATACTCGTTTACAATACTTAATAATGTATCTCTTAAATTTGGTTGTTCAAAAATAGGATTTATTGTTACTGTACCAAGGCTGTTAATCATCACTTCTAAGTCGTTTGATTCATATACAAGAAGGTCAGAGGAAGAGTAGACAATATGGGGAACTTTGTCTTCTAGTTCATCTAAAAAGTTATCAATAAAGTACTTATTTGTGTTAAATAAGACATTTATTTTACTCATTACTCTCACCCTTCTTTTCTAAGTCAATTAGTATTCTATTCATTGTACTAATTTTCCCTATAATTTTCACCTTATCCCCAAGGTCGTTTGCTTGAGTAAAATTATAATAGGACGTGGTTGTTTCCGCATGCATTGTCTTTACATTATTTATTCCATAGTAAAGTGGATTTCCCTGCATTTTACTATCATCTTCATTATATTTTATTACATCTTGTACACGCGTGTGAATATCGGCTAGCCCGTTTTCAATAAAACCATTGGAATAATCTTTAATCTGCCTGAGTATATCGTCAGCATTTCGGTAAAATTCTTTTTCCTCTTTCGCGCTCATCCTTTTAACGCCCCAAATCGTTTATTAATTTCTACCTCAACTGCTTTTAATAATCTTATAAGTTCTGGTTCACTATCCTGATATTTTTCAGGAGTAGTAATCCCTTCGCATTCTATGTATAGCTTATCTAATAATCCCTTAAGTTCCTTTGGAGCAAATGTGAGCATTACCGAATTATCCAAGATCACTCTTTTGATATTATTAAAGTCTATATCGTTATTTTTCAATTCTTTATTTTTAAGTTCTTTAACTAGAGGTATGTAAACAGATGGCAATAGCTGCTTTAATGCCAAATCGAACTTTATTTGTAATTGTGCGTTCCTTCGGTTCAGATAATAAATGACAAAAGTAACTGCCGCAGATATTATAGAACTTATTATTCCGATTGGTATCGCTAGCCCCCAAAATGTAATATTTTTTGATTCACCTTTAGTCGCTACATTTCCCGATTCACCACTCGGACCTACCTCAATTAATACATCCCCGTTATTTGAAGTATTAATTTTCACTGAACCTTCACTGATTTTTACCTTTACATCATCTGTATTAATTTCTGTGCTTCCATATGCATAGTATGAAGGAAATAGTAAAAAAGATAAGGTTAATAAAAATATAACTTTTCCCTTCATTATTTTACCTGGTTGCTCTCTTGACTAGCCTTGATACCTTGAAGCACTTCTTCTAATCTTGAATTAAATTCATCTGTAAACTTTTTATATTCACCAACAAGTTTCATGTCGATTTGATTATTTCCCCTATGTAGTTTTTGCTCAAAGTTATTCAACAACTGATTCATTAGGTTTAATCCTGAATTAAAGTCTAAGGAGGTCTTAAACGTACTAGAGTCATTATTAATCAAACTCATATTAACTTGGTTTGGTTGCATATCGTTAATTGAAAAGAATGTGTAATTTAAAAAATTCGGCATTGCTAGTGATTTTTCTGCATTTACAATGTACACGGAGCATACCTTTTTCAACAGTTCCAACCTTCTATAAGCAGTCATATTCTTTGATTTAAAACCCTCGAAGTTTACTTCCCCTTTCAAAAAGGAAAGAATTGGCATTGTATGAAATCCAAGGATTTGATGTAGTTGGACTTGATAAGTAATATAACTTGATACATTTTCTTCTTTTCCAGTTAATAATACGAAATTGTTGGTAGCCTGTTCTAAAAATTGAAGATTATTACCTTCCGAAAGAAACTTCAGTGCATCCTCGAAATCAGATAAAAATTTCTCAATTTGTTCCAAATTATTCACCTCATATTCTATTAATATAAATATACCATTTTTTTGAATATTATCTATACCGAATTACTCATATCTTATATTTTGTTTCATTCACACAAACGCTATAAGCCTTGATACACATAATTCAAATACACTTCTTAAAAATGAATGACACACTCACTTAATATGGTTAATTGATTAAAACAAAATAAAAAAAGCTCATCCTACTTAAATAGGAGAGCTTAGATTTTAAATCCTCTGATTGCTTTGTTTTGAATGTCTTCATCTATTCCAATGTATCTTAAAGTAAATGCTGGATCCGAATGGTTAAGTATCTTTTGTAGCAAGGCCACGTCTTTATATTTCATATACATGTGATAGCCGAATGTCTTTCTCATGGTATGTGTACCAATATCATCTAATCCCACATACTCAGCAGCCTCACGTAATATCTTATAAGCCATGCTTCGACCAATGGGTTTGTTTATACCCTTTCGGCTTAAAAAAAGATATTCATGGTCTTCCTTGCCCTCAACATACTTCTTTAATTCACTTTGTAATTGAGTAGTCATGTCAAAACGTCTCTTCTTACCTGTTTTTATTTCAATGATGTTAAAGTAAGAACGTTTCGTATCCTTTACCCTTAGTTGAAGAATATCTGATACTCTAAGTCCAGAATTAATTCCGGTCACAAATAACATGTAATTTCTTTCGCTTTTCTCTCTTAAAAACTTCTTTATTTCAAAGATCATATCTGGATCACGGATGGGTTGGACGAAGTTCATGAACCAACCACATCCTTTTCAACGTACTTTTCTACTTTCAAAGCAAAAGCTAAGTTGTAAAAGGCTCGAGCTTTTAAACGGTAATACTTACGTTCTGACATTCCCATTTGATTATATAGCTCATAGTCATACACTTCATCTTCAAGATACCTTTTTATAATTAGTTCTCTCTCTTTGTATCTTAATCGATTTATGGCTCTTGTTACCCACTCGATGTGTTTTTCTTTTGCTACCTCATAATCTATATTTCCAATTGCGATCTGTTCAGTCTGGGAGTGGAATTCATTTGAAAATGATGGAGGTACAAGAGAGTAAGTAGCTGTCATTTTTGGCATCTTATCTTCAGGAACCGAAAGCAAATAGATTCGATATTTCTCCAATGCTTTTTCAACAAGTGACTTGGTTTGCTCTCGGTCGATTTCTGGTAACGTAAAGAATAATTGACTCACCATATGACCCCTCCCAATGGTATAATATTAATAGGCTGAGCTGGGAGAAATCCTGGCTTTTTTTATTATCTCATGTACCGTTAACCTTTTAAATATCACTATTTTCTACGACTCCTTACCTCATAAGATAACCACGACAAAACAATTTTTATTATGTCTCCTAACGAATAACAAGCCCCACTTATTTCTGAAGAATTATATGAATAATCCTCTATTTCTCCTTTATACAGGTGTTCGGCTTTTCCGTTATAAAAAACACGTAGTGTTTGTCCATCTTCTCTATTGAATGTTAATCCCTTACCTGGTGATGTCGATTTTATTTGTTCTTCAATCCACCATTCTAAAGGAGGTACAAATTCAAATATCTCTAACTGTTGCAACCTACTACCCTCCTAACCTACATAACTAGATGTTTCTTGTGTTGTTCTCGTTTTCGCTCTTCGGTAATCCTTGCATATCTTAATGTTGTATCTGGGCTACTGTGACCTAACAGTTCCTGTACAGCAACCAACTCTGCTCCGTTATTTAGTGTTAAAGTGGCGAATGTATGTCTCAGTACATGTGGACTCACTTTCTTTTCAAGACCAGCATCCTTTGCTATTTGCTTAATTTCTCGCTGTATGCCACGTTTAGAAAGACGACCGTATGGTTTTCTTTCTGACACCATGAGTGCTGGATCATCATCAGATCGACTCTTTAAATACTTCTTCAAGTGGTACATAGCCTTATAAGAAAGGTAAACTTCTCTCTCTTTATTTCCTTTACCAATAACGTTTGTAGACATGGACTGAATGTTTATATCCGTTCTGTTTAGTTGATGTATTTCAGATAGACGACAACCTGTTGCATATAACACTTCAATGAATGCTCTTTGTCTAACTGTTTTACACGATTCTCTAAGTAATTCAAGCTCTTCGATAGTTAAAGCTTTCGGTAATCTTTTTTCTGTCTTAGGTGGCTTTAGTTTTGCTGCAGGATCTCTGTTAATGATTTCTTCCCCTGCTAACCATCCAAAGAAACTTTTGATTACTGATAACTTTCTTCCGATTGTACTCATCTTTACGTTGGTCTGTTGAGCGAGGTAATTACGAATGTCAGCTGCAGTAATATCTTTGGTTAATTTCTTAACTGAGTTTGCAAATAAACCTAGCTCTAATCGATAACCATCTAATGTAAGTGGGCTCAATCCTTCAAGTTTTTTTGATGAAATAAAGAGGTGAACCTTATCGTGTAAATCTGGATGAACCTCCTCTTCATCAATCTTCTGGATGTTATATCTAGTAACGATAGCTGATATTTTATTTTTAGCATCATCAAAGGAAAAGGCTGGTACAATATCACCTATTAAGGCCGCGATCTCTGATATGAGTTGTTCTCCAGCGTACATGACGTTTCACCCCTTATATTCTTATTTTTGTTTCATATTTTCATAAGCCTCAACTAGTTTCATAATATTTTCTAATTGCTCGTCCTTATTGTTTTGATGGTTTAGAACGATATTAATTGATCTTCTTAACCACTCTTTATTTTCCACTTTCGCTTCACCTCCAAAAAGGTGTTGTTTCATCGAACTATTCATTAAACGTTTACCTAGAAAGTGTAGACAGTTTGAACCTCATGGGTTTTATTACCATTATAGTATGTTAAAATTTTTAATATCTATTTACTTTAAATATAGGTAGGTGTATGAAATGGTATTAACTATTCTTTATTTACTTGGCAGCATTATTCTTGTAGGTCTCGGAGTAATTTTTTATTTATTTACAGAAAAGATTTTTAATAAAGAATGGAGAATCCTTGGTAAGATTACATCAATAGCCTTTATGGTTTATGGGTTATCAAATTTTATTTATTTAACTCTATCTCGTCTATTTACTTAACTCTCGCTATATCGCTGTATGTGTCACTCGTACACATTTCCGACCACTTCACACAGACTGGCGACAAATTCATTTAAGATTCTCCACTCAATGGTCTAACTTGTCCTGCATAGCATATAAGTTAATTAGCTTCATTTCTCGGAATCCTCCTATCTATTTCGATTAGTGCCGCGTATCTATATTTATCTGAATATCTTGCTAAGAAATATAATTGACCAAGAGTGAGTATCTTCATTTCTCCACCCTGTATTCAGCGCCAAGGTGATTTAATAACTTTTCAATGGTCTTTGGGCCAATGCCTGGGACTTTAACTAAATCCTCTAATTTATCAGCAAAATGCATACAAGCACTGTACTTACCTTGTTCAAATCCAAACTTTGAACCAATTTGTATACCTATTTTCTTGCCTTCCTCATACTTCTTTTGAAGGAGTGGGTTTTTGCTCATTTTTTACCACTCCCCTCGGAATAACATGTACTGCATGTACCCTCTACTGCAAAACCATTAGGCTTTTTACAATTTGGACATAGAGGAGACTTAAATCTCCAAGTCACCCGACAAGGAATGCACTCCATCAAGACCATTGGATAAGCATTTGCATAAAACTGACCTTCCTTTTTACATTTAGGGCAAGTAGGATTTGCCATAATTACCACCACCTACTACTATCTGAAGTAATGTCAATTTCTCTGAAAGCCTGGAGTGTTAACTCATACTTCAATTCGTCATAATCCATATCATGTACGGACTTTCCACTTTGTCCTTTTGTGACTCCAGCTTTAATTAATTTATCTAGTACAAATTGTTTTTAATTTCATTATGTTGTTTTACAGAGTTGTAAGTTTTCATATACATCAACTCCCAATGGGCATTATTTTGCCTTCAACATTGCGTCATAACGCTTTTCAATATCTTCTAAACGCTTTACCTTTTCCATGAGCTCTAAGTTCTCTGTAGCCATACTCATAAAAGATTTAAAACGAGATTTTTGCTTTAAATCACCGATTGTTTGATGCTGCTGTTCAACTGTATCCATCATCCATTCCAGATCCTCAAAAGTCATACGACCGTTTTTATAATTCAGTCTGATTTGTTTCATTCTTCCCATGGCTTGTCCCCTCCATTTTTAATACACTAAGGGCCATTGAAATGTAGAATCTAGGATTTGGAGCTTCTTCCCCTGCTTCGAGTAGTTTGATTAAATCGTTCTTCCGTTCCATTTCACATTGGATATATTTCAGCCCATCTGCCATTTCTTCTAAGAACATTTCTAACCAGTTATAATTGTCCAGGTGACTTAATGGTTTTCCGTACTTCTGAACTCCAACCATGTCCTGTCTGTGCATGGTTTCAATCATGGTTGCTACTGCTTTATTGGTAATTGGAAACTGACTCATGCTCTCTCCTCCGAATTCTTTCATTAGCAACTGCTATTTTTTCACGTAATCTAGTCAAATCTTCAAGCCATTTTCCTTCTGGTAAAGGTCCGCATATGGAGCAAGGTTGAAATTCTATGGAGAAATGATTCATAGTACGTACCACGTGTGTACCGTTACATAATTCACACATTTAGTTATTCTCCTAATCTAAAAGTCTTGAACTCTCATATCCTTGCCTTCAACTTTTATTAATCTTGTTCCCTTCATCATTCGAGAGACAATTCTACCCCCGTTTTGCCCGTACTTTTCTGAGAGCTCTCCAGATCCACAGTTAGTGGTTATTACTTTAGGTTTGCTTGTCCTAGATGAGAACATCTGAAAAAGTACTTCCCCGACCCAACTTTCGCCTTTTTCATCCGTCTTTACACGTTCAGCTCCCAAGTCATCGAATATTACTAAGTCAGCTGCTTCAATGGCATCAAATATCTTATCTGATGATTCTTTTTTATTACCGAATGTGTTTTTGATTTTGTTCATTAAAGTTGGAGTATCAATGTAGATCACCGTGAAATTCTTGCTTCTAACACCATCTGAAATGGATTTAGCTAAGTGTGATTTACCTACTCCATATGGGCCTTTTAAAATCAGAGAATTCCACCCTTCGATTTTTGAAAAGTTATCTGCATACCATTTTGCTTTTTGAAGTGCTTCTGATTGAGTTGGATGATTTGGTATGTAGGAATCAAAGGATGCCTTTTCTAAATCAAATGGAACTAAACTGTATTGCTCATAAATGTATTCATGTTTCTTGCTATCAGCTTTCTGTACAAACTCTTCATACTGTTTCTTCGTTTCAAGATTAATGCAGTTAAGGCACTTGCTTACTGGAATCACACGATCACTAACTGATCTTTCCATCATAAGAACTTCTTCACCGCATTTTTCACATATGCGTGAACCAACTACTCTGATTTTAGAAAAGCTTGTCATAATCTCCTGGAGGCTTTTTATCTTGATCACCTACTTTCTGATTCAAGTAGCCTTCAAATTTGTTTCCGAATAGTGTTTCAGGACGTAAATAACGGCTCATTTCCTTGTGCTTAATCCATTCGGTTACTTTTTTATCAATAACTGTCTTGAAATCATCTAAACGAAAGCCTTCTTTCCAACGTTTACGTATTAACTCTTGTGTTTTAGATGTGGTATATCGATAACATGAGTCGGACTTCTCATTTAGATACTCGATAATTTCTCGGAATGGAGGCGAAGCGTGAGTTTTTGTTTCTTCTTCTTTTTCTTCTTCTTTTTCTTCTTCTTTTTCTTCTTCTTTTTCTTCTTCTTCCCCACCTAGCGTGGACGTATCGTTATACGTACCGTGGACGGTTCGTGAAAATAACGTTGCAATGTCCTCGTTTGGTATATGCGAGATGATATCAACCAATAAATTCAAGTCTTTTACTTCTTGCAATTCCTTTTTAATGCAATCAATAACCGGCTTACCTGCATTAGCTAAGTTGTGCTTTCCCCAGTTGTTGATTGCAATTTCTCTGGTCTTTTCGTTGTATTTAACCAATCGATGAACATTAATAAATCGATCGAGTAAGCTGCTAATGGACTCTGTTGAATAACCTAAGTCAAAGGCCATTTGCTTCTTGGTTATTTGATACACTCCAATTTGAGTTGTGTTAGGATTTGTAAGTAAGTACAAGTAAAAATACTTATCTTCTGGAGTGAGCTCTTCAAGTACTCTGGAATCCTGCCAGAAGGTGGTTTGAACCTTTCTAAACTTTGCCATTCCTTTTTACTCCTTTCTCTGGAACATCTATTCTTATGCAATGAGCAAAACGATTTTTTATCGTCTTGACGGAATAATGTGGATAAGCAGTCATATACTTTAGTACAAGCTGTTCTAAATACTTTTTATCTTTTGCGGTTTCAAAGATCCATTCAGGCAACAAAACTTTATATACATCTAATTGATCAATCATTTAAAACCTCGTTTGCCTTACCAGCAAAAAGTAAGGTATTATAAATTATGAAATCACTAGTCTTGGATGACTCTTGTTGCAGCAAGAGTCATTCTTCATCTTTAACTACTTTTTGTTTAGCTCCATGAAATTCTTCAAGATAACGTGCAGCATTACCAATTAAAACGACTTCCCCGTTAATTTCTAGAACAACGTCACCAACAAAAATGTCATCACCACATGCGTCAATTCCACAATATTTATCACTCATTTACGACACCACCTTTTTTGGTACCCATGCCTCGATATATCGAAGAGCTGACTGCATATCTTTACGTTTGATATCCTTATAGCTTCCAACTCCGAAACGGTCTTTAATTTCTCTGTAAATTTCACTAAATAATGCAGGTCTTAAATCAGGATCGTGTTCTAATTCATATACTTTATGACCAACAGCTTTCTGGACCCGTCTTTGCTCTCCATGATCAAGAGTGATTTGTTGTTCCACCATATTCCGGATTTCCTTCACTTCTCCTTTAACCTCAGTGATTTCTTCAGCTGTCTCTAATGACAACTTTAAAGATGCTACTAACTGTTCTCTTTCGCTTAGTGGACGAACACCATTTAAAGTTTCTCTCATTCTCTTAAACTCTTGGACAAATTTCACTTTCATCTTCATAGCCTCTGGAGTTGTATATGCCATAGCAACAATGGCGAAAGCATCCTCGGTTAGCAAAAATTTTTCATACTCTCTGCCTCGATCATTAACATAATTTGACCGCTCAAAGTTGAGCAGTGAAAATCTTCTTTCACCTGCTTCAATTAGTTTTACAATCTGATTTTCAATATCTCTAATGACGTTTCTATGTTCTTTATCAAATACATCTGCAATTGTTAATGAGTCCGTTACCACTTGATTGTTTTCGATAAAAACTAATTCGTTCATACTGCATCTCCTCACCAGTGTTTATTTGCATTTTTGTAATACTCGTACAAACCAGCTTTGCGTAATTTCCGCAGTTCTTCTTTTATCGCGTTTTCTGTTTTCCCTAAAGCTAATGAAATGGAAAAACGGCCATCATGCTCATAATACTTACAAAGATACTCTCTCTCTGATTCAGAGAAAGGCTTCCCGTGATTTTCATGAAACTCCGGATGATATAACATGTGTCCTCTCCGATCATATTGGATATCATCCCCTTGCAACTTCATCACCTCCTTTAGAGTCCTTTCTTTGCATCTTTATAACCTTTCTCATAAGATCCTGCTGCACATATTGCCATCCCAAACGCACCGACCATTCCACTGACCAAACAGGATAGGATGAAAAGCAAGTTCGTACCTCCTTCCGTTACTTTCTGTAATAGGTTATACATTCACCAGTCATTTTCTCGATGTATTCTTTTTCTTTCTCTTCTATTTCTCTAATTTGAGCCTTCACCTGTTTATGATTTGAATAAATGTTCAACCCTCCAGGTATCAAACTTTCACCCAATAGAGAACTTGTATAACCGTGATTGTCTGTTCTGAATTTCTTTTTCCTTCTCATAAACTCTCCTTTACGTTCACTACATTTTCGTACTGTTCACTAACTTGTACCTGCAATTGCAATAAATAACATAATGAGAATTGCTATGAAGATAAAAATTATAAATCCCATATCTCACCTCTGTTCGTACTGTTCATTACCCATTGCTTTTACGAAGTACCTTTATTGCTTCAACATAATCCCACTCGCCACTATTATATAGTTCCTCATACCTCTCAATTGCTTCAGCTTCTGTGTCAAATTCCTCTACATTTGTAGGCTTACTTGCTTTCTCATAACTAACTTGATACATAATATAATCATCCTCTCTTGTTGTCCCTTACCTTAACTTAAACGAAAATTTAAAATCACAACTCCCCAATATTTGCAATGCAAGTATGAATATAAATATCCATCCGAAATCTAAAGTTAAATATATTGGCAAAGCCAGTAGAGAAGCTAAAATGCTTCGCATTTTTTTGACCTCCTATTCTTCAAACTCAATTACCTCTAACAATGGAGTAATGCATACGACATCTTGACACTTTATATGGTCAGTGTAAGATTCTGTTTCAATCAGTTCTGACACATCACTAAGTTTCCGTTCCAGTTCTTCGGTTTCTAACTCCATTTTTCTTAATGAATCAATTACTTCTCGCTTCTCTGGCATTCTTAATCCACTTGTCATTACACAAGATACTGCTATGTTTATTGCTTCACTACTTTTCATCTCCATCTTCCTTTCTAACGCACAGTATATGTCGATTGTGCTCCTATTAGATAATAGGAACGAGCATTTAAACTCGCGCACTTTTTAAAGAAAAAAATCAGTTGTTGTAAGCATACTTGCAATTCTTACAATCGAATCCACTCTCTGGAACCAGGTTGTCATTAAACACATTGTGCAGCTCACATGTATTCCAATCCTTTGTACATCCGTTACACTTTGCCGTCATGATCTCAGCACACCAGGAGTAAAATTGTTCTCTTGGCATCGTGCAATTGTGAATCTTATCAGCTATGTTTCTATCAATCTGCTTAAGGGTGTAATCATCAATCAACTTGAAATCGAACTTCATTAATTTCTTTTTAAGTAAATCCTGTTCTTTTGGGCTTAATCGTTCGTAAACAGAAGCTAAGAACTTTCGTAAGTATGTTTCTGATGTTTTAAGACTTCTATGTTCATCTTTGGTGATGTTGCTGCGCTTAGACCATTCTTCTAACATGCTGTTGATCTTCGGGCCATCCACACCACTATTTCTTAATCCATCCATCATTTGTGTAATCGATTGAAGAACCATAAACTGGTTTTTCTCATTTGCATTAAGATAATCTCTCACTTTAACCCTCCTTTACTTAGTTCTGGAATCGATTCACCCACTCCACAAACCTTTTTGATTGTGTGGCTACCGTAAATAGAGGAAGACCAATTACCGCTAATATGATTACTGTGAATATTTCACCCATCGAGCAAACCTCCTATTCTGGTAATTTAGAATTTATTCAATCTTTCATAACCAAAATTTCGACACTAAGCTAAAAAGAGAAGGCTGCTTTATTCAGCCTGGAACATAACTTGCGACTTCATAATCTCAATCTGATCAAGTACATATTGTGGAAGGTCATTGAAACGAACATCTCCAAATTTACCGTTACTTTTAAGAATCCAGTAACCAACCATCGGACTTGGATCTCCTTTGAAGTGACGTACTAAAACTTTGTATTTGCCGTTATCTGAAACCCACAAGCGTCTGATCATTTATTTGACCTCCTTTAGCTAGTTTTTCTCTTACTCTTTTCAAGCCAATTAAAGAAATCATCCTTATTTACTCTCTTTGATCTGCGAATTTTAATTAGTGGAAAATCTGTTGAATCCATAATCTCGTAAGCCACACGCTTACTTACTCCTAGGATTTGTGATATTTCTACTGCTGTTAACAAAATTGGATAATCTTTTTTATCCATTCAACTTTCCCCTCTCACAGTTGCACAATAGTTCAACTTTTTACTTAAAAAAATAAATCATTCAAAGTACAATCTAAATTTTTAGCAATTCTTACTGCCAATTTTATACTAGGGTCCTTTCTCCCCCTTTCAATCCGGTTTAAATAATCGACCGATATTTTAAGTCTCTTCGCAAATTCTTGCTGGGTGTATCCCTTTTGTTTTCTTAACTCTGCAATTTTGTTGACCAATAACGAAACCTCCTTTCTATAAGTTTCATTATCGTTCAACCTTAATTGAATTATACACACGAGTTGAATAATACGTCAACTAATTTATTTTAAATAATTTGAATTATTTTTAGTGCGGGTTTTTAGGTTGATGAATAGTTCAATAATTAGCATAATATAAGGTGAGTTATTTTGTTTATGAGGGGTGACAAACGTGAAGGGATTTGGAGAAAGAATAAAGAAATATCGAAAATTAAAGAAGTTCACTCAAGAATCATTGGGTGAAAAAATCGAAGTAACTAAATCTTATATTTCAAAAGTTGAATCAGAATCAACTACACCAAGTTTAGAGATGTTAGTCAAAATAGCTGACGTATTAGAGGTGGATATATCTGATCTAATAGGAAATAAAAAAGAACCACCCTTAGCTTTAAAAGAACTTGGAGCTGACTGGATTGTTTTAGGGGAAGAACTTGAAAAAGAAGGTATAACACCCGAACAAGTTAAAATTTGGGCTGAGATTGTCAAAAAGTCGACACAAAAGTAAGTTTAAAAACACTATTAAATCAAGGTTTTTAAGCTTTTGTCGAATCATGTAATAAAAAGCCAATCAACATTCGACAATTTTAGACTCCCTCACTCACATTAACCATGATATATTAAGATTAACTTAAATGCAAACATCTGTTCGTATTTTTTGTTCTTATTTGTGTGAGGGGTGTAATAATGGCTACCATCGTTTATGTTCCAGAGCTTCCAAAAAAAATGATCATCAAAGTAAAAGACCTACTTCTCGTCGGAACTGGTCCGGTTAATAAAGGAGATGACAGCAATGAAGGGTTATGTCCGCAAGAGGGGAAGTAAGTGGAGTTATACTGTTGATATCGGTCGTGATCCAATAACGGGAAAAAGAAAACAAAAAACAAAAGGAAGTTTTAACACTCAAAAAGAGGCAGAACAAGCACTAAATGAAGTGATTTATGAGTTCAATAAAGGGATATATATTGAACCGAATAAAATAATGGTTAAAGATTTTGCTAACGAGTGGATTGAAGGGTATAAGTATAACCTTCGAGATACCACAGCGGAACAGTATATTTCTAAAATCAATAAATGGATCATTCCTTTAATTGGGCATTACAAGATACAAGATTTAAAACCGGTACACGCTCAGAATTTTTCAGGACAATTACTCGCTAACATGAAGCCTAGTACCGCTCATAAAGTATACGCAATCACAAAACTAATAGTTAAACACGCTGTACAACTTGAATTGATTACCAGAAACCCTTTCGAAAATGTATCTATTAAAGATCAAAAAAAGAAAGTGGAAACATGGACATTTGAAGAGATGAACCATTTCTTAGAAACAGTAAAGATGCACAATGAATTTTTCTATCGTGTGTTCGCTACCGCAGTTTTTACTGGAATGAGAAAAGGAGAAGTGTTAGGACTACGGAGGATAGATGTGGATCTAAGCAACAAGAAATTATCTCTCAAACAAAGTTTAACTGAAACAAAAGAAAAAGGTGTCCAAGTGAGCGACTTGAAAACACCTTCGTCCTATCGCCAGGTAGCAATAGATGATTTTCTCATCTCTATAATAAAGGAACAGATCCATAAAAACAATGAAATGAAGTTAAAATTAGGTTCTGAATACCAAGATTATGGGCTGATATTTTGCAATGTGGACGGAGCTCCCTATCGACCAACAAGTATCAATAGACCTTTTCGAAAGTACGTGGAGCTTTCTGGAGTGCCTAAATTACGGTTTCACGACCTTAGGCATACTCATGCTACCTTATTACTCGAAATGAATGTAAACCCTAAAATTGTAGCTGATAGATTGGGGCACTCTTCTGTAAAAATCACATTAGATACCTATTCTCATGCTTCGTTAGGAATGCAGCAAAATGTAGCAGATCAGTTTTCTAAACGTGCATTAAAAGCTTGATGTGGTCAGAATGTGGTCAAGCCTAAAGGAAGAACGGCTAAAACATTGATATAACATAACTTTTTATACTAAAACCATAATCATATCTGAACTGTATTTTATTTTTACGCTAGTTGCATCCAATTAACAAAATAACTCAAAAACCCGTTAAATCAACAGTTTTATTCACCCTTTTTCACTTGCTAAATAATAGTAGTTAACACTAATTAATAGTAGTGTGTGGTCAATCATGTGGTCAATGTGGTCATATCGATTGACCTTTTTTTTATATCAGATCACTCATAAAATCCTCTGTCTCTAATGGTTTACTTACTTCAACTACATTCATAGTGGATTTAGTCATCCCTTCCAAATCTCTCTGAATTAATGCTTTAATATAAGCTGAAATATTCTCATATTGCTCACAATGGTCAAACAACTTCTTTTGGTGAGGATCCAATACATTAAATGATACAGATTTATTTTTGATTAACTTTGCCATAAATAGAACATCCTATCTTATAGAAGCCGATCGCATTTGCGAATGTAGGATCACCACACACAGATTCATATATCGGCTTCAATACTTCCATGTTCGGATAGTACTGTTGAATATAAGGAATTAACTTTTCTGCAGCACCACCGACTAAATAGCCTTTATCACTGTTATTCCACTTCTTTGTTGTGTGGGTGACTATTCCCCTTGCTAGTGCTGATAAGTCGCTAGAAACAACTGTATTTAAACCAAAAGGTAAGGTGAATGAGTCTCTATCTACATACCTCTTGTTTAATAAGGAAGCGCAGTTCACAGTAGCACTACCCACATCGATGATTCTTACTAATCCATCTTTCGGTTTACTCCAGAAGGAAGCTCCACCCTCAGCTGCTACTTCCACATGAGAGATAAGAATAACTTTTGTCTTATCATTCACAGTGATTTCATGGGAACCCTTCAACATATCTTTAATTCGTTTCTTTTCTTCCTCGGTATGCTTACTGATCGGCTGACCGACAATAATTTGAAATTGATTTGTAGTCTGACTATATCTGTGGAGGGCAAGTAAGATTCTTAGTTTTGCATCCTCATGCGCTTTACTATCTCCCATTAGAGAACCACCAAACTCTGATTCAGCATCAGCTAGGCTCCCAGCAAATCCTTTTCTTCCTTCAAACTCGAAAATCATATCATCCTTACCTGGAGTGTTCTTAATTCTCCTTTCTCGATATTCGCCTAATGTAGAGCTGAATATATCTAGTCCTTGTGGACCACAAACCTTTACCCGGTAATTCCCTGCATCAATACCAACTATCATTTTATACACCTCTCTGGTTACTAACTAGTTAAGAACTAAATTTTCGTGGTTACTAACTAGTAAGGAACTATAAATCTTCTTTCGTTAAAATCATGTGTTTCAATCCTACTTTTTCGCACGATGCTTCAAGTATCTTTTTTCTGTGGTCAGTTGTTGTATAAAAAACGAGTACTGGTTTAGTTTTAAATTGCTGTTCAATGGCTGGAGATAATAACTGATATTGGCTTATCTTCTTTTTGTTTTCAGTCATGGATTGTGTACGATCTACTTCTAAAAAGTGGAACACATCATTAAGGGAGAATGTAGCATCTGGAACAATGGTTGCTTCTTTGTAGCTTAATCCTGATTGATATTTGAAAATAATAGGTAATTCATTCTCCCAATCCTTTGGACATTCAAAGTAGATATACATATCGTTTCTTAAAAGATGGTGGTCAATCTGATTATTCCATTTGATTTCTTTATCGGAGCCTATCACTTCCCTTCCTTGCTGATTAAGGTAGTAAATGTTTTCTGATACACGTTTGATATGCATATACTCATTCATCTCCTTGAGTACTCTTATTGCATTTCTATCCGTTCCAAGGTCATGTAACTTCTGTAAATGATGTCTAGTGGCGAATCCCATCTTTTCCAAACTTAACAAGATCTTCTCTTGTCTCTTTCTTTTCTTCTCGATGTTCGACAACATGATCTGGCTTAACCTCCAATACTTGTGGTTGTTGGTATTTCTCTAATCGCTCCCACATTTCATCATGTGAGATAAAAGGTACTTGTAATTCCTTTAATTCATGTGTTTTAAATAAGGCCCTTCCTTTTATATCAGAAGGTAATTCCTCAGCTCCACGATCATCTATTGCAACCTCAGAAGCATACCCAGAAGGTAAACGGAAGGTGATTTTTGCATCACTATTCTGTTTTATGGAACGTGGCAAGGTATCGCTAGTTGGATACTGGGTTGCAAAGATTAAACGATATGAGAGCGCACCTGTGACTCGAGCAATCTCACCTAAGAAATACTGACACATACCCAATAGACTTTTCATTTCTCTACTCATCCATTTTTCTGGTGCTAACTGTGCGGCTTCATCCACAATTATGAAGCGTCTCTTCTTGATATTTGTATCAACTACATTAGATATGTTTTTCTGTCTAAACTCTTTATAAAGCTCTTGGTATTCCTCATGTAACTTTTCAAGTAGATCAGCAGCTTCCATTGGATTTGAAGCGACCTTTTTAACTTGTTCTAAATGTTCGTATCGACCAAACTCTAAACCACCTTTTAAATCAATAATGTAGAATTCAACATCATTTGGGTGGTTTTCAATTAAATAAGTCATCATCATACGAAGATAAACGGTTTTTCCAAAACGAGTAGTACCAGCGACTGTCATATGTGGTGTGTGGTCAAAGTTATGCCATATTAACCCTTCAACGGATTTCCCTATAGGTACTAACCACTTATTAGATTTATGTGGAAGATCAGCGTAAGGGAATAACTCAGGAAGCTCCTCATTGTATACTTTTATTTGAAGTAATCCCTTTTTAAATTCAACTTCTACAGGCTTACCAAGACCATCACTAAACACATTGATTTCCTTCTCAACCTTTTTCATTTTAGTAGCTGGTAATCCTAAAGGTACGGAAAAGTGATAATTCACTCCAATTTCTTTATCACCGTCAAAAAGTTTCTTCTTGAATTTAAAAGTAGGAGTTTTGATTGGCTCTTCTTCACTTTTACCTGGTATTCCATATCGAGTGTTCTTGAATATATTTTCAATTTTCTTTTTGTCTGACATACCACTTTTTGGTATTAAAGCTACACCGGCCACAGCTAACGGAAATGCTAACCATTCAATCACGAAGCTCACCACTTTCCCATAGGTTAAACGCTTCGTACTTAATGTAATTCTTTAGTTCACAGTAATAATCACTTCCATAAAACTCTTGGATTTCATCTTCTGTTAAATCCTCAAGAGCTCTTTCAGCTAATACTTTCATCTCGATAAACAATCTGTTTTTACGGCTGATTTTCATATAAAAATCGCATCCTTTCTTAACCATTCAGAATGAAATGAGGGATGGGTGAGACCTTAGCGAAAAGCTAAGGGAGTTTAATTTAAAAAGAACCTTTCAAAAAACCTATAAAACTAGTAATCACAACGAACGGAATATACTGAAGAAAATTCTACCTAAAACCCAGTCAATACATGCCTGAAAAGAGGATTCTTAAATATAGTCCAAAGTAGAGAGAACAGAATACCTGAAAGCATAAGCACCCGTACAAAGGCTTCGTTAATCGGAATACCCATCTTTTCTAGTGCTATCATTCCTAATAGGACAGCTCCCGTACCAACAAAGAAGGTCAAGCCCCCATCCACCATAGAGAAGATACCAGGACTAGGGCTAATAGATCCAGCAACAAAAGCTTTAAAAGGAATCACTTCATAAGTCATCATTTATTCTCCTTTTCCCACATCTTTTTATATTGATCTTTAGCTTTGAAATAAACTTTGTCATAGCTTTCGATTCCAACGTCAACGCAACTGTATCGCTCCATATAGAGCATTAATTCATGAAGATCCTCTAGATCATCTGCTTCCCACAATAATTCATTGAGATAGTTGGAGCTAAACAACATAGGATAGGTGTTCAGCTCATCAAACTTCCTCTGGTGAAACTCATCTTGCTTAGCTTCCTTATAACCTTCAAACATTGACCATAGGAGGCTCATAGAGGTTCACCAACTTGCAAGAAAGCATTTAATGGAAGCTCCCATTCACACCATTCAGATGGATCATCATCCTTCTCTCCAATAAGTAGCCAATAAACGTTATAAACGTTTCCATCGGCATCTAACGCTCTTACCACACAATACTCTTCATCCACAATACAAGGCTGATTGATAGCATGAAGCTCTTTTCCTCTGTAGTTAATAGTCATTAGCTATCCTTCCTTTCGTTGTTTGATAGTCTATTCTTATGACCATTCCGAAAGGAAGTTGCCTGTCTATCACAAATTTATTTGGATTTTACAAAAAATATTGTGAAAGGAATAATATTACTTGTACCGAATACATATATTGGGTGATAAATATGGTAGTAGTTCTGATAGGAAATTGGATTAAACGATCTAATTATTCGAGGGTAGAAATCTGCAATGAGTTTGGTATATCTCAGAATACCTTATCAAATTGGTGTACTGGGAAGACTTATCCTTCTATTCCACAAGCTTTAAAACTTGCATCAATGTTGAACGTAAAGGTAGATGATCTTTACGTAATAAAGGAGGAAGAAGAATGAAGAAAATGGTTATTTTAGTATTGGCCGCTTTCCTTTTAGGAGGATGTGTTCAGTACAAAGATGGTAAGCCAGTAGAAACAGCAAGTAGTGAAGAGAAGCCAAAAGAAGAAGTGAAGAAAGAAGAACCTAAAAAAGAAGAAAAGCCAGTTAATGAGGAAAAGGTTGAAGAGATAAAGTTACCAACTAATAATGAAGAATTAACAGCTTACTTAGAAAATGTTCTTCCGAAGGAAGCTAAAGGTGAAGTTGCTGTAACTAATTTTGAAGATGGAACTATAAGTGCACAAGTCGTCTTTCAAATAGAAGATGGATTTGTTTTAGAAGCACCTGCTAAAGATGCTGCACGAGACTTTATTTTTGCTGCTTATGCTTCAGGAATGGATATTGGTTATGCCATGGCTGCAATTAATGCCCCGGATGGTTCACTTGGTTTATCAGTAGGTGTCGGTAAAGAAGCAGCTGCTACACAAGATCCTTCCACATGGACTGATTCTTCTGTAGGTGCAACTGTATTTCTTGATTGGGTAAAGGAAAATATAAATGAAACTGAGGTTTTTACTCAACGAGTATTTTTAAGTGGCCAATGGGCTAAATAAGGAGAAAAATAATGAAAGAAGTATTCCTAAGAATCAATTACACCTCCCCAGCCGGCAGATCCGAACGAAAAGGTAACTTCCCATTACGTGGTCAACGTCCAGAAGAAGTTGCTTTGGATTGGTGGGAGAAAGATGTCAGTAGAGGTGTAGAAAAGAAGCTAGATAAGATACTGGCTGATGGTGTGGATATAACGGAGAAAGTGTTAGAAGTGAGAAAAGAACGATGGTATAAACTTGGATTACCTTTTTAAAGCCCCTCCAATAAGGAGAGGCTCTTTTTTATACAGTTTCCAATGTTAATTGACCATTAACCACACGATAATTCGGCACGTTGCTGATCACAGTTTCGTAATCATCCATTAAATAAAAAAAGAAATCGTACTGCTTCATCGGAATAACTCTGGCCCCAATCAAACTATCTTCGATTTTGCCCTCTTCATCTACATCACAAAAAAATAATACGCCCATATTATCCCTCCTGGACTATATATCTAACACTTCCATACGTGTAATAATTTAAGCTTGAATACATGCGCCAATAGCAAACTAAGATATTTCCTGTTGGTGTGCCTAAGTCCACTAGAATATCTTTTCTGTACCCTTGGTCAGGATGTTTTCTCGTTTCCGTAACAGTGACACTTGCAATAGATGTTGATTCGTCGTCACTTAGAACATCAAAGGAAATTCTCCCAATGTTACCGAAGTCTACTCCGCCATCCACAGACATACTGCATATAATTCGTAAGTATCGACTATCGTGTTTAAACACAAATCGTTGGACGTTTTCATATCGGTTTTGTGCTGAAGTTCTGTAAAATTGCCCAGATTCTTCTATGCCGGTTGTCTTAAATGTTGGTGTGGATCCTTGGATTGCAAAACTGTTGGAAAGGATGCCGTTATTCACAACCTTGTAACCGTCTGGACGTTCAATGACCATAGCACCTTTAGCAATATAGATCTCACCAGAATCCAACCTTACAAACTTATTTGCGTCGGCTGCATCAATAGAAATTAAGTAATTACCATCCCAATAAAAAAGATCATCGTTTCCGATAATCTGAATGTTGTTGGTTTTTATTTGTCCGGCTGTTAATAGTGATGTGTTTACTCCAAATGGAGTGATTGCATCTGGGAAAGTTACCCCGTTATCAGTAGTCACGCCAATTCCCGAGCTTCGAAAAACAACGAACCTTTCCGGATTCTCTGGATCGCGAGCGAGTATTCCCATATTCTCAGGATATTCAAGTTGTGTTAGAGAATTATTCAATGCTTCAGTTGCTCGTTTAACAGCTTCATCATATACGTTGTATCGAAGTTTGCCTACGTTCTCGTCATAAATTTTATCGAGTAATGATTTCTGATAATCCATGACACTCTTCACGAAAGATTTAGGAACAGTTGAAAGTGTAACCTTTGGTGATTTCTTACTTTCTGGATAATCTTCACTCTCAATAATCCGCAAATCCACATCGATATTTAAAGGCTCATAAATGGTCGGTACGGTGTCTCCGATATTCGGGTTAACAGATGTATATCCTTGCTCTTGTAAGCTCACAAACTCCAATTCTATGCTTATTTCAGGTGTATCTTGAAGTTTAGCTTTCAGATTTTCTACAAGTGTATCATAATGGGTGATTGATTCATTACTGTATGGTGGAGCATGACGTACTCCATAGATGGCAGCCATAGGTGATGTATACTCAGCTGATACAATAGGATTTTCATCCTCATCTAATTTTCCGGTACCTTTGATGTATGTGGATAGATTGCTTGTATTTACATTTCGTTTAAAGGTCTTAATGTTGTAACCGTAACGGAATTGAAAATCTGCAGTAGAACCTATTTTCTTTTTTATTCTCACGTCATTATCGATGAATTCAAACTCTGCCTGGTACCGATCAATCACCTTTTGAAATAAAGATAAACAATTTTCATTACCAAAGTTCTCAAATTCAACTGTGGAAAAAGAATCGATTACTGAGAATGTCCAATCTAAACCACTAAAAATAAACGATAGTACCGTATTTATGGACTTGAATCCTGTAGTAAGAGTTGTATATCTGTATTCGTCCACAATATCAAAGAAAGTATGATACGCTGTGATTGATTTAATTGGTTTTCCTTTTGTTTGCTCGACTAGTCCTTTAATTCGATATTTAATGGAGTCATATTCTACAATGCTTTCCTCTGCAACCAAATCAAAGGAATGACTATTCTTATCTGTTTTAAGTAATAAAAAGGATATGGACTGTTCTCCATTCACTCTTTTCTTACGAGTTAAGTTTGTATAGTCAGTGATAATTTCTGATGTTCCAGCTAAGTTCGTGACGATCAAGAGGTATCACCTCATTTCAATATTTATGTTTTACAACAATAGGATACTGCGACATAAGAAAGCCCCTCTCGGATGAATGAGAAGGGCTGTTTTTCTTTACACTCCACTTGGTAAAATACTAGCATTTCCGGCGGTTACAGTTGTCACATTTCCTGATGGGTCAGTTATTTCACATTCATGATAATAATCACCTTTTAGGTTTGCTGTATCAACTGGATCAAGTTTAATATGAATCTCGGAACCGTTGATTGTGATTCCGTTTGTTGTATCCTTATAAATTAGATGTTCAGGAGAAATAACACGTTGCTTTAATGCCCACTTAGCCGTACATCCGGTTAAGTCCTCACCAGCATCGAGTATGATCGTCATGGTATCGCCTGCATGACGGGTAAAGCCTTGATTGGTTGCTGTCATCTGTATGCCCCCTTTCAAGCGTATTTCTAATTCTCTTTTTGCTTCCAAGTAAATATATAAATCTCGTTTGGCTTTTAATCGAATGACACCAACAATATCCTTCTCTGGAAGCACCGTTAATTGGCTTGTAGTTGATAGTTCAACTTCACCCGATACAATTAGGCTTGCTAATGCTTCTAATTGGATGACAACCGAAAATGAAGCTTCTGACGATTGAATAACAGAGCCTTCCACAGTTAACAAAGCTCTAGCTGATAAATCAACCGATATATCCATGCTGACTATTTCGCCAATGGCTGTTAAGTCACTGTTAGCCGATAGAACTGTTTCACCGTTAACGATGATACTTCCTAAAGCCGATAAGCTAGAACTTGCTGATAAGTCTACACTAATCTCTGGTGAGAGTTTATCTCCTTCTGCTGTAAGGTTAGATACGGCTGATAATATTACTTCTGTTGATTGGATAACAGTTGCTTCTGATGTTAAATTACTTACCGCTGATAACGTAGATTCTCCGTTGTAAATAAGGTTAGATTCGGCTGTTAGATTGGATACAGAAGAAAGAATGCTCTCGCCTTCGTGTACGGTTGGTGTTGTTCCTCCACCTGTTCCATCATCCAACCACGTACCACCTGTTAAGGTTGCGTGGTTGCCGTTTCCGCTTTGGTCTTGGACGGTTCCTGTTGTCATATCGTAATGAGCAACTAATACACCAGTATTTTTTAGTTTGATGGAGTAGATATCTAATGGAGTAAAGTTACCTGTACTTCCACTTCCTCCAAACGGTACCTGTTTAGTTGTTGTTGCGTAAAAGACTAATCTCGCTACCGTTCTTACCCCAGCTGAAACTAAATTAGTGTAGTTGTTTGCGGTCTTTTCTACTCCGTTAATATAAACATTTTTTGTTCTTGATCCTGCTTGCCACTCATCTTTTAATTGGTAAAAGTAGAAGTAACTACCGGTGGTCGAACCCCTTGCATCAAAGTACCATTTTGTTGTGGTTGTATTAACTTTTTCCCTTAGAATAAAATCCATTTCAACTTCATCAAAGGTTACGTTTGCCGACCGTACTAAG